>Ga0115550_1000278_pt1 | contig 44359 bp, 37 predicted proteins | sample COGITO_mtgs_1005_FD_87177 | JGI IMG/M metagenome (GOLD analysis project Ga0115550, IMG submission 87177) | Pelagic marine microbial communities from North Sea - COGITO_mtgs_100511 | ecosystem: Environmental > Aquatic > Marine > Epipelagic | place: Germany:Helgoland, sampling site Kabeltonne...
CCCACCGCCACCTTGAGCTCGACACCCACCTCCTTCCACTGAGCCTGCAACGCCGTCGCCAGCTGAGGCAACTCGGGGCGATCCGGGAAGGTACGCAGGGTCAGAGTGAAGCGATCCTTCCCTTTGTATAGCACGCCATCTGCCCCCTTCTGCCAGCCTGCCGCGGCAAAAGCCGCTTGCGCCGCCTGCACGTCATAGGCAAGCGGTGTCAAGCCGGGCTGATGCCATTCCTTCAGACTGGGAGGAAAGAGCTGGGTCGCCGCCATCTCGGGATCCCGCAGCAGAGCTGCCGCCATGCCGCTGCGGTTGATGGCCAGACTGAGCGCACGCCGCACGGCCGGATCGCTCAGGCGCGGATCGGCCCCATTGAGTTTGAGCTGTATGGTGCGTGGCAAGGTCACAGAGGCAATGCTCACCCTGGGCGCCTGCTGCAAGCGGCGTATGCTGACCGGATCCAGCCCCCATGCGATATCGGCCTGACCACTCTCTGCCATCAGGGTACGGCTCTCGGCGCGGCCGACCGTCAGGTAGCTGACCTGCTCGATGGCGGCCTGAGGGCCATCCCAGCGGTCAAAGCGCGCTGTTTCGATCCGCTGAGGCTGCTGCAAACGAGTAATGCGATAGGGGCCGGATCCAATCACCTGCGTCACCTCCCCCTTGTCGTCATAGGCCCCCCTGGCCAGGATCTGGGTACTGGGATGGGCCAGCACAGCCGCCAGCGAGGCGAAGGGATGGGAAAGGGTGACAAGCAGTGTCCCCTCTTTGGCCTCAATGGCGGTAATCGGTGCGCTGGTCAGTACCCCTAGTTTGCGCCAGGCCTGTTGCAACGCAAACACAGCCTGCTCGGCATTCACCTTGCTGCCATCGTGAAAATGGGCGTGGGGGCGCAGCGTGAATCTCCACTGCAAGCCATCCTCTGAGCGGGACCAATCACTGGCCAGCCCCGGCTGCAAGCCTCCCTGGCTGTCAACGTCGACCAGGGTCTCGGCTACCTGCAAACGGGTAAAAAAGACACCGTTGCTGGCCGGGTCGATACTGTGGATTTCCCATGGCCCTACCATGGTCAGCGGCTTGCCATGGGCACCAGCACTCATGCCTGCCAGCAACGCCAGCGCACACCATCCTGAATAGGCGTATTTTTTTGTCATCGTCTCCATCCGAATAATCATTGTCATCAACCGAAAGTCGATCGTTATAACATAACAATTAATCAGGCAGAATGACTTTCCACTCTTGATGAGTCACTCGTTTGTGGGGAGTAAATAGTGGGGCCAGACGCCCCTTCTCAAAGGGCATGGATGATGTGGCGGGGTGATGTAAAAACAAGGCGGAGAAGCGAGAAAAAGATGGCCCCGTCACGGGGCCATCTTGTCAGCTTAGCGAGTCACCATCTGCTGGGCTTGCTTGACCAGATCGGCCGGATCCTCGTTGCGCGGCGGTATGGCAATCCCTTTCTGGCACGCGGGGCGAGCCGCCATACGCGCCATCCAGGCTTGCAGATGGGTCAACCCGTCGATGGAGATACCGCTCCAGTCATAGATGCGCACCCAGGGCCAGGTGGCGATATCGGCGATGCTGTACTCATCCGCCAGATACTCGTGCTCCGCCAGATGGGTGTCGAGCACCTCGAACAGGCGACGCCCCTCTTTCTGATAGCGCTCGATGGCAGCCGGGATCTTCTCCGGGAAGTAGCGATAGAAGACGTTGGCCTGCCCCATCATGGGACCGACACCGCCCATCTGGAACATCAACCACTGGATGGCCTGGGAGCGACGCTTGGGATCCTGCGGCAACAGCTTGCCTGCCTTCTCTGCCAGATAGAGCAGGATGGCGCCGGACTCGAACACCGCGAAATCGCCGTTATCCCGATCGACGATGGCCGGGATGCGACCATTGGGGTTGATGGCCAGAAACTCGGGCTTTTTCTGATCCAGCGCCGACAAATCGAGCGGGATCACCCGATAGGGCAATCCCAGCTCTTCGAGGGCAATCGCCACCTTGAAACCATTGGGGGTGGCTGCGGTATAAAAATCGATCATCATGGACTCCTTGTGATTCAGGCCCGGGCGCAGAGGCTAACCTCGGCCCATTTATGCCGGATCCGGGTTGGTGCTATGTGCACATGCAGCAAGACAACTTGGATGTGGGCTGCGCATCTCGCAGCAGCGGCACAATATCGACCAGTTATGACAAATATTGCGCCGCTTGAACAGCCCGATAAAAGAGGACGCTAGGTTAGCTGCACAACCCCATGGGTTGACGCTGGCGCAGCAGAATGAGGCGGGACAGCAGCGGAAAGTAGGACTCAAGCTTGTTTAATAGCACCCGGCTGCAGGCGGGATCAGCCAGTTCAGACTCGGCCAGCGCTATGCCATTGGAGACAAAATAAAAACGGGGATCCCGTACATCCGGCCCCTGAATGGTGAGGGAGTCATCCCCCCTGTGCATCAGCAGCGGCAATACCGGCAAGCCGAAGCTATCGCCACTTCGCTGCCAACCGAACTCGGGCCAGACAGTATCGCCATCGAGCAGCAGAATGGCCGCCTCCTCTTTACCCGGCTGCCATTGCGATGGCTGGGTAATATTCACCTCGTCGAAGTAGGCGCCATATCCGGTTGATGCTCTCAGCGCCGCTAGCAGTCCCTGGGTAGTTGCTGCCAACGGTTTTTGACTGACTAATGACAAATTCATGATCCACATCCCTATGCTCATGCAGCCTGTTATTCGGCTACTGCCATAAGACTAGACCAAAAAGAGTCTGTATTGGAGCCGTCAGATCTGGCAGTCGCCAAGGTCGGGGAGAAGGCGTATAACAGTTGCCATTATCGAAAAGACTGGTATCATACCGCGTCCTTTTATCCCCCGTTCTTTAACATCCAGTGGTGAACCTATGCATCCGATGCTGAATATCGCCGTGCGCGCTGCGCGCAACGCCGGTCAAGTAGTAGTAAAAGCCTTTTCACAGCCCGAAAACATCGAGGCCATCCAGAAAGGCAGCAATGACTTCGTGACCAACGTTGACCGTGACGCCGAAGCGGCCATCATTCACACCATCAAAAAATCTTACCCGGAACACAGCATCATTGCTGAAGAGTCTGGTGAGATTGCCGGTACCAATCCGGACTACCAATGGATCATTGACCCACTGGATGGCACGACCAACCTCGTCAAGGGCATTCCGCACTTTGCCGTCTCCATCGCCCTGCGCGTCAAGGGCAAGACAGAACAAGCCGTCGTCTACGATCCCATCCGTGACGAGCTGTTTACCGCGACCCGTGGTAACGGCGCACAACTGAACGGCTACCGCATCCGTGTCGGCAAGGCCAAAGAGCTGGCTGGCACCGTTCTGGCCACCGGTTTCCCATTCAAGCAGAAGCATCATATCGAGCCCTACCTGAAGATGTTCCAGAGCATGTTCATCGAATGTGCCGACATCCGTCGCTCCGGCTCTGCCGCACTGGATCTGGCCTATGTGGCCGCCGGTCGCGTCGATGGTTTCTGGGAGATCGGCCTCAAGCCCTGGGATACCGCAGCCGGTGAACTGCTGGCCAAAGAGTCCGGCGCCATCGTCACCGACTTCGTCGGTGGTCACAACTACGAAAACTCCGGCAACATAGTGGTTGCCAACCCGCGCGTCCTGAAAGAGATGCTCGGCAAGATCCGTGAGAACCTGCCGGAATCTCTGGCCAAGTAAGTCGTTACCCGCAGCGCACACACATTGAACCCGGTCTCCAGGCCGGGTTTTTTTATGTCTATTACAAAGCAATTTATCTGCAAAGCCGCAAAACAATCCTGCCCGGCACCTACCATACCCTCAGCCGGGAGCTTGATAAACACATGCACTCACCGATATCAAGTCCCTCCCCTTTGCAACCTGCCCACCTTGGCTCAATCAACCACAAAAAGGGTTTATCCACTGGGCGCCGGCCTTTTCAGCACTGTCTTTGCCAAATAACAAAACCCGGCATGAGCCGGGTTTTGTTATCAATCCAACGGGGACAGTGCCAGCTCAGCGTGAGCCGACCCGGCACTGCCCTCATGTCATCAAGCCAGACGGAAGCGACCCATGGTCTGCTTCAGGCCGGCGGCCAGCTGGCTCAGCTCCAGACAGGCACGGGCGGTGTGATCGGCACCGATGGCAACCTCGTTGGAGGATTCATTGATCCGCTCCACGTTGCGACCCAGTTCATCGGAGACAGCATCCTGCTCGCCACAGGCACTGGCAATCTGGATGGCCATGTCGGCAATCTGGGCGACCGCCTCTTCAATTTGCTGAATGCCGTTGCTGGTCTGCTCGCTCTGCACCACGCACTGGCGGATCATGTCACAGCTTTGGCCTGTCACCTCTTTCGCCTGGTTGGCACGCGCCTGCAGGGTTTCTATGATGGCCACTATCTCGCCGGTGGATGCCTGAGTGCGACCCGCCAGGGTTCGTACCTCATCGGCCACCACGGCAAAGCCACGACCCTGTTCACCGGCACGAGCCGCCTCGATGGCGGCGTTGAGCGCCAGCAGGTTGGTCTGATCGGCGATGCCGCGGATCACGTCCACCACCAGATTGATCTGGGCAGATTCACGCTCCAGCTCGGCGACCAGGGTCCCCGCCTGTTCAATTTCCTCGGCAACCCGGGTAATGGCCACCAGCGAGCTCTGCACATCCTGATTGCCACGACGGGCCAGGGCGTTGGCAGAGCTGGCGGATTCGGAGGCTGTCTCTGTGTTGCCTGCCACGTCGGCCACAGTCGCCTTCATCTGGGTCATGGCGGTCGCAACCAGAGAGATCTCCTGCTGCTGGCTCTGGATCCCTTGCGCCGATTGTTCGGAAACGGCGCTCACCTCTTCGATGGCGGCGCCAAGCTGAGTCACGGCAGCCACCACTTCTTCAATCAGACCACGCAGATTGTCCTGCATCTTGAGGGAGGCCTTGGCCAGCATGCCCAGCTCATCGCGACCTATGTGCTGACGATCCAGCTGATGGGTCAGGTCACCGGCGGCGATGGCGTTGGCCTGTGCCACGACTGCGTGCAGCGGCAAACAGATCTGGCGAGTCAGGAACCAGGTCATGGCCATCATGAACAGCAGCAGGCCGCCGATGCTCACCATGGCAAAACTGGTCACCATGTTGACGCTGTCAAGCAGGCTGCCACGGTTCTCCTTCACGAAGCCGAGGTTCACCTCCACCAGGTTGTTGACCGACTGCTCCAGGGCGCCATAGGCGGCGTTTGACTGGAATAGCAGCGCCTTGGCCTCGGCAGGCTGACCTTGCACCAGCATCTGATCAACGGCATTGACCGAGTTCAGATACTGTTGCCAGTCCTGCTTGGCACGATTGAATACCTGACGCTCATGATCGGCGCCGACCGTTGCCTCGTAGGCACGAAAAGCACGCTCGACCTTCTGGACATTGTCCTGGATGCGGCCACGACGGGCCTGCAGATCGGCAGCATCGTCAACCATCAACAGGGCAAACTGGGCACGACGCACATAGGAGACGTCGTAGAGCAATTTTTCTACCGAGAGCACGCTCGGCAGGGTGGAGTCGGTAAAGTTCAGCACGCGGTCGCGCACGCCGCGCAACTCGCTGGAAAGGAAAATACCGAATATCACATTGACGGCGGCAATGACCGCAAAAACCACGGCAATCTTTTTGCCGATAGACAGATTTTTATAAAACATGGTGGCTGGTGATCCTCAACTGCTGACAAGCAGGTGCACTGTGGCGATCACATCCGTATGAGCTGATACCCGGGCATTCCTGCCGGGAAGTGGGGCGTTGCGAAAGACCAAGGGAAGGGCGGGTTTCGCGAGGGCGGCACTTTACCATAAAACCGCTCACTCCTTCACCGGATTTATCGGCGAGAAAGCAAGTTGTTTTCCCCCATAACCAGACTTTCATCACGCACTTTTTATAGCGACCAAATCATTTCAAATAGTTAGCCGATGGGGACAATCGACGGGCGGGCATGGACAAAGCAGGTCAGGCTGGGTGTAATGCACAGGATGGTTACAAGCCATCCTCATCCGCTGTAGAGAGGTCTAGTTTATGGATAATGCGTCGGCGCTGCCGGTTTCCTCCTGGTCAGTACAACTGCGCGAGCAGGTGCAGGCTCGCCCACTGACCGCCCTCGGTCTGCTCATCGCGCTGGCCGCCGTCTTGCTGCTGCTATTGCAGAGCCTCATCATGCTGGCGACTGACGATATGAGCACAGGCGTCCGTTATGGTCTCATCGGCGGGGTAGCAGGCTTTGCCGCCACCGCCCTCGGCGCACTGCCGGCACTCTTCTTGCGTTCCGTGCCACAACGAGTGGAAGACGCCATGCTGGGCTTTGCCGCCGGCATGATGCTGGCCGCCAGCGCCTTCTCCCTGCTGCTGCCGGGGCTCGAAGCAGCAGAAGGGATCACAGGGGATGGCTTTCTCGCCGCGGCCGTAGTGGTAGCCGGTATGACCCTGGGGGTCCTGCTGATGCTGGGGCTGGATCAGTTCACCCCTCATGAACACGACAAGACAGGCCCCTGCGGCCCAGGCCACCAGCAGTGCTCCCGGGTCTGGCTGTTCGTGTTTGCCATTGCCCTGCACAACCTGCCGGAGGGGATGGCCATCGGGGTCAGCTTCTCTCAGGGGGACATGTCGGTGGGGCTGCCGCTGACTACGGCCATCGCCCTGCAAGACATTCCGGAAGGGCTGGCGGTGGCGCTGGCCATGTGCACCGCCGGATTCAGACCCTGGGTTGCGGTATTGGTCGCCATAGCAAGCGGCTTGCTCGAACCCCTCGGCGCCCTGCTTGGGGTCGGCCTCTCCAGCGGCATGGCCATCGCCTACCCTATAGGGCTGGGGCTGGCCGCAGGCGCCATGCTGTTTGTGGTCTCCCACGAGGTGATCCCGGAAACGCACCGCAATGGTCACCAGACCCACGCCACCCTGGGTCTGATGGCCGGCTTTGCCCTGATGATGACCCTCGACACCGCCTTGGGTTGATAACATGCTGATAAATAGCCTGATATCTCATTCGTTGACGATACTGACATAGCTGGCATCGGGATCTCCCCGATCCTTCATCGAGGGCCTGCATGACATGAGATCCTGGGTGGCCTCACTGCTTTGCCTGCTTGCCCCTGCACTCTGGGCAGCCAGTTTCCCCGAGGTTTATCACACGGCGGCGCAACCGGAATCGGCGCCCAAGTACATTGGAAACCCGGATGGCCGGATCGGCGGCATTTGCGTCGACCTGTTTCGCCTCATGGAGCAGCGAGAACCCGCCCTGCGCATCCAGGGCGATCAAGCCTTCCTGCCGCTAAAGCGGTTGGAGAAGAGCGTGCGGCATGGCCAGCTCGATTTTATCTGTGGTGTCGGCGACAACCCGGCGCGTCGGCATCAGTTCATCTATCTGCAACCACCTGTGTTTACCGTGCGCTACCACCTGGCGGTGCGCAGCGACGACACTGTCGAGGTCAAAGGCTGGGATGATGTCAGGGCACTCGGCAAGGAGGGCAGCATCCTTATCAACCATGGCAGCGGCGCCATAGCGCGGCTGCAGACCATAGGCGGTCTCATCATAGATAGCGGCGGGATCAGCCGCTCCGCCAATTACCACAAGCTGCTGATGAAACGGGGACGTTTCGTCTATTACCGCTCACCGGGTTTTGAATTCGATATCCGCCAGCACAACCTCACCAGCCAGATCCGCATACTCCCGACCGTCATGGAGGAAACGCCCTTTTATATCTTGTTTTACCAGCAGACTTCGCCCGAGCGGCTTGGCCTGTTTGCCAACACGCTGCAGCAAGTCGCCAAAAGCGGGGAGCTGGCCAGTCTGGTCGAGCATTACCGCTAGCGTATCTTTCCCTGCGTCATCTGAATGCTCGGCGCCATCACCAACTTTTGTTATGATCCACAACAACTTATTCGGCCGTGCGGCCATCGAGACGAGGTGAGTGATGAAAGTAGGTATTATCGGCGCCATGGAACAGGAAGTGGCCCTGCTGCGCAGCCAGATGAACGAGCCAACCACGCTGCAACTGGGCGGCTGCGAATTCTATCAAGGCAAGCTGGCAGGCAAAGAGGTGATCCTAACTCGCTCCGGCATCGGTAAGGTCGCCGCCAGTGTCGCCACCAGCCTGCTGCTGGAAAAATTTGCCCCGGATTGTGTCATCAACACAGGCTCAGCTGGCGGCTTCGCTCAGGATCTGCACATCGGTGATGTGGTCATCGCCGATGAGATGCGCTTTCACGATGTGGACGTGACCGCCTTTGGTTATGAGATGGGCCAGATGGCACAGCAACCTGCCGCCTTCCCCTGCGATGAGAAATTGATCGCGGTGGCGCAGGATTGCATCGCCGAGCAAGGCAAGCATCAAACCAAAGTTGGCCTCATCTGCACCGGTGATCAGTTCATGTGCAAACCAGACGCCATCGCCAAGGCCCGTGCTGATTTCCCGCAGATGCTGGCGGTCGAAATGGAAGGGGCCGCCATCGGCCAGGTGTGCCATATGTTCAAGGTGCCCTATCTGGTGGTGCGCGCCATGTCGGACATCGCCGGCAAGGAACAAGTTGAATCCTTCGATGCCTTCATCGAGGTGGCGGGCCAGCATTCCGCCGAGATGATCATCAAGATGCTCGGCAAGCTGTGATCGACCTCGCCACACTGGAACACATGGCCGCCACTCCGGCGGCCATTTTGCTCGGGGCCGCGCTGCTGGAAGCCATACTGCCCTGGCCTGCCCAGTTCAGACTCTCTGCCCTGGTGCCCCTGCTGACTCGCCTGGGCCACAAGGTTCACCGCCCCGATGGCGCGTCCAGGCAGCAATTCCAAGCCGGTCTGCTGGCACTGCTGGTCGTCTGGCTGCCATGCGCCGCCGGACTCTGGGCGGTGCGCAACCTCTCCCTCTCCGAGCCGCTGTTTGACCTGTTGTTTCTGTTGCTGATGATAGAGTCCCGTCCGTTGCGCGAGCTGGCCAAGGCAACCCGTTCCCTGGCAAGCCAGGAGACGCTGGTCGTTGCCCGCATGCAGGCAGCGCCCTGGCTCAGGCGCGATACCGGCAAGCTCTCCGTGATGGGGATTGCCAAGGCCGTCAGTGAGACCTGTGCACTGCGCCTGGCAGGACAATGGGCGGGTCCCTTGCTGGGGTTTGCACTGGCAGGCGTTCAGGGCGCCTTGCTATGGCGACTCGCCCAATTGATGGATCAGGGCTGGAGCCCCAAACAAGCGACATTCAGCCACTTCGGCCGCGCCGCGGCCGTGCTTTATCAGGCCCTCTGCACCCCAGCCATACTGCTGCTGGCACTGCCCCTGTGCCTGACTCAACTACACCAGCTAGGCGCCAGGATGCGCACAGCCACTCAGTGGCCCTACCCCGCCATGGGCATCTTGCTCGCCCAGCTATCCAGCTCGCTTGGCATCCGGTTGGGTGGCCCCCGCTATTATCAGGACACCCTGTTCCGCTTCCCGGTATTTGATGCACCAAACGACCCGGCAGCCGCCACTGCGCTACGCGTACTCAACCGGTTGCAACTGATTGGCTGGGGTTGGCTCGCACTGGCCACAATGCTCACAGTGCTGGAGCAGCTCCATGGCTAACTATTTCGCCCTGCTTTGCCTGCTCTGCTGGTCGTTGACGCTGCAGGCTGCAACACCGATGCGCATCGTCAGTCTGACCCCCCATCTGACCGAGCTGTTGTTCCTCGTCGGGGCAGGCGATCGCATCGTCGCCACCGATGATGCATCGGATTTTCCGCCAGAAGTGAACGATCGCCCGCACGTGGCCAACTACCGCAGCATCAACCTTGAAGCCCTGCTGGCCCAGAAACCAGATCTGGTCGTGGCCTGGCGCTCTGCCCAATCCCGTATGCTGGCACCTGTCGAACAGCTGGGGATCCCTGTGTTCTACTCTGAGCCCACGGATTTTGCTTCCCTGGCCACCGAAATTCGGGCGCTGGGAGCACTGCTGGACCTGGAGCAGACAGCGAACACTCAGGCCGAGGTCTACCTCGCCAGATTGGCGGCGCTCAAGCAACGTTATGGTCAGCCCAACCATATCAAGGTGTTTTATCAGCTCTGGTATCCGCCCCTGACCAGCGTCAGCGGCTCGGCGTGGCCAGCCCAGGCCATCGAACTGTGCGGTGCAGAGAACCTGATGGCTGGCGCCAGAACCCCTTACCCTCAGGTCAATTTGGAGCAGGTGATCAAATCTGACCCTGCGCTCATTCTGGCTGGTAGCCAGGATCCTGACGCTTTACGTCACTGGCAACAATGGTCCATGGTCGATGCGGTCAAACATCAACGATTGCAACTCATCAATTCGGATGAACTGCACCGCTTCACCCCGAGGGCGCTCAATGCCGTGGAGCAGGTATGCAATGCCATCGCTCGCGTTCAAGCAAAATAGCCACTGGCAATAACGCAACGATATTGAAAACAGAGACGCCGGCATCCGCCGGCGTCTTGTTGTGTCTGAAAACTATCTCTTCACTGAAAGGCATTACCTGCTGGTCAGGTATGTTTGAACACATTGAGCCCAGCAAAGTAGGTGGAGTCCTGCCGCTGGAATGCATCTGCATACATGACCTTGCTCTCCTCAAAGAAGCGCCCGAGTATTGATTCAGCTTCTTTCAGCTTTATTTCAAACTCGTCAGAGTCTGCATTTACCAAGGCCATCATCAGGCTGATGATATTGGCATAGAAATAGTTTATCGAGCCTATCATCACACGATAGAGATGGCATTCACGGCTCATGAGCAAGTAGAGAAGATAGTCATGGTGTCGTTGCATAAGTGCCAACACGGCATTGTGCTCACGCGGCACCTGTTGCCAATCCGTTTGGAATTTATCTATCAGCTCATCGAAAAGCGATACATTGAGCGCGGCATTGAAGTCTATGCTGGTCATGTCGAAAGGCTGGAAACAGCGATCCATCACCTCATCCATCAATCGTACCTTATCCAGCTCGGGCCAAGATGGCTGCAAGGATTCGACACCTTGAGGTATGGCGCCCTCGATATAGGCCCCATCACTGCTGTTGATGCAGCGTAAATCAGGATAATTATTCAGCACACGCTCCATATTATGGATGGCGAGCCCAAACAAATGATTGATGCGCACCTCCCCACCAAAATTGCCTGGTGCCGGGAAGGTATCTTTCAGATTCTCGTTATATTTGGCTTCTTTCTTGTCGTTGTAATACAAGCTCAAACTGGAGTGGTGTTTGCCTGCCGACTTGTAGCCATTGTCGATGCCGAATAGATACACCTGTTTGAAGCCCAGCAAAGCGGCATAGTTGAGTCCGGTATTCCCCACAAACGGGTTGGAAAACTCAATGGTGTCATATTCAAATGCCTGACCAAAGGCACTGATCAGCATGGAAAACATGGGTTCATTAGGTTTGAACGTCAATCCCGTCTTGCGGAAGAATCCTTTGCACTCGGGGTGAATAACATCAACGCTCAGGAAGACGGTATCCTTGATAAAGTCATCGGCATCAAGAATGCGCAGGAAATCTGCAGAACTCTTGGTACGCTCTACGGCCACATAGATATCTGGTTTGACGCCCGCCTTGTGAAGCGCACTGACAGCCGTACCGCAGGCGATAATGACAGCCTGTTGCTGATGCTGCTTTATAAAGTCAATGCTCTGATCCAGAGAAGGACCATTGCCCACAACAAACACAGGCACCTGGCTGAATGCCGATGTATCACGCTGCCGCTTCAGGAACGGGGTTCCCTCTTGCAGATGATTATGACTGTGAGCCAGCGCGTAGATATTGTCGTCAAAGAAGCCCCAGCCCGTTTTGAGCAGGTAAAACTCGCTCTCTACCTGATTTATCAGCGCGTGCAGCTTGGGAGAATGATAATGGCAAAAAGAGAAGTAGCTAGCCGACCAGAATGCCCCCTTGCGATGGAGGGCTTCCATCATATCCGCTACCAGCAGTTGTTCGTCGACACCGATGAACAGATGCAAGCTAAGTGACTCGCGTTCCATATATTCGAACAATTCATGCCAATCGAAACAGTAGAGTGAGGCATAGAACATATCGAGATCGGGCTCGAAGGCAAACAGGTTCCTTATCTTACACTGCTCATAGAGATAACCCAGCTGGTATCCCAAACCGATCCCGTACATCAGTGACAACGGAATATCTGAGTGCAGGGCACTGTTCAACCGCAAGCCTTCCAAGGCTGATTTTTCTTTTAATTTGGATATTTCATTATTAAATTTTATGTGGATCTGGCCATCGATATGCCACTGAGGAATAAAATCGATGCACTGCAACACACTCTGCTCGATCACTTCTGCTATCTGTGCCTGTACCTCGGCAAACGGATCCTCACCATAAAGAGACACCCCATCATCAAGCCACAAGATATTGGGAATGCCATTGTCATTGCAGAAAAAACGAAATGGCCGGACGGGCTGATAATCTTTGAAATAATCATGAATGCCGGGCATGTGTTTTGCGAAAGCAGCCATATTGAGCTGATGACGAACAGGAAGCACGTCCAGCATGGCGGCTTCCTGTTTTTTTTGCCGCTCTAGGCGAGAGAGTTCATTTTCTACATCGGCAATGTTTTTATTAAAATCCATGATATGCCTAACCTGCATTCAGCTTGTAAAGATCAGAGGCGCGACCCGCTTTGGAAAACTGCAGCAACTCCTCTTCTGCAAGATGTTTCTCTTTTCCCACCCACTCATGGATGGCTTGAAACTGCTGCAATACCTGACGCTGCTCAGCATCAAGCACAGCACCCGATGGAATGTGTTGAAACGCACTATCAAGCGCACCGAGATAAGGCTCCACCAGCTTGTCAGCCGCCTGCAGCTGGCGCTGCTCGAGCAGCGCCAACAGCTGGTTGCCAGTTTCCATCAATACAATCAGAGGGGGGCGGTTCATTCCGCCCTGCCTACTTTTTGCTGTGCCAGCGCCTTGTCGCGCTCTTCGACGGGAATCGCATCCCACCCGCTTTTTACGGTCAGCATCAGGTTAATCACCTCGTCAACCGCACTGATATCCATATCCCGGCTGGCATCCATCATCCGGGCCTTCATGTAATCATAAAGCGCGAACAAGTCCTCGGGCACCTTGCCATAAGAGAGATCCAGCGAGTCCTGCAGGCCGTTGATGATGGCCATCGTTTTGGAAATGGACTGGGACTTGTGCTCAAAGTCGCGACGCTCAATCGCGCCACGCGCCTGGGCAAGACGCTCGAGACATCCCTGCATCAGTAGCTGAATGACGCGATAAGGGTCGGCCACTGCCAGCTCGGATTGCAGACTCTGGGTGGTATAGGCTTTGATATTTTTCCGATACATAGAAACACCGATCCTGACTATGAATTACTGTTCTTGGTGTTGAGCAGGTTCAAATATGAGGCTGACTTGTTCATCTTGGCCAGCATGCTGTCCAGGCTCCCGTAACGGGCACGCAGTGTCTCTTCATACTTGGTCAGCTGGGCCGAAACATCCGATTGCTTGCGATTGACATCACGCAGATCCGAATTCAGGCTATCTTCCCGCTTGGCAAGCAAGCCACCAGTCTTGGAGTAACTCTCCAGCTGTCCGGCCATCTTGCCGGCCACACCATCCTTGCCACCAAACAGAGCCACGACCTGATCGAAATTCTTGTCCACTGCCTCATCGAATTTCTCACTATCAAGGGAGAGCACTCCCTTGTTGTCCATCTTGACACCCAGCTGAAAGATGCTTGAAAACGTGGAGGAGTTTTTGGAGGGCTCAGTGATGGCCCCATTCATCATATTTATCACGGCGCGCGTGGTGGCATCGCCAGCCAAGGCACCACCATCATTTTGACTGACCCCGGCCACAATTGAACTGCGCTTGCCAAGATCACCGCTCTTCTTCACCAGGGCGTTGTAACCATCGATGAAGCTCTTGACCATGTCCTTGATGCCAGCCTTGTCAGTGGTCACATCGACCTTACTCGATTTGTAGGTGGTCGTAGTTCCATCTGTCGTGCTGTCTGACGCTCTCAACACTGTTACCTTGAGCCCGAGAATCGTACCATCAAAGGTATTGGTCGCACTGGTCAGCGTACTCCCGTCCACGCTAATCTCAGCATCCTGAGCATCTTGTTTCTTGGTCAATTTGGAAATGAAGTTGTCGGTCAACTCTGTGGTGTTGCCAGTTATCTGCAAGTCCTTGCCAGTACCACTGACACCGGAGTCAATAACAAGTTTGGACTTGCCATCGGACGTGTTCATGATGTTGACGCTGAGACCGAAGTTATCGCCATCATTATTGATACGTTTGCGGATGGATTGCAGCGTATCACCCGCCTTGACATCCACATCAAAAGTTTTGTCACCCGCCTTGAAGGTCAGTTTCCCGTCCTGGGTGACCATAGGGTCGGTGGATTTGTCGAACACGCCTTCAAACTTGCTGGTAGTTGCCAATTTTTTGACACTAATATCATACTGCCCGTTGGAGGCACCCGTTTTACTCTCCACCTTGAGTACGGGATTGTCCTTGTCCTGAGTGATGTTGATGGCGCGTTTGTTGAATGCATCATCCTTGGACATCGCTTTGAGCGTGGTCACAAAGGAAGCGATGGCTGATTTCAGTTGCCCAACACCTGAGAGAGTGATTTGAGCATTGGTCTTCTTGGTGGTAATTGGCTGCAGCAGTTGTGCCTTTTTGGCATCCACACTGGCAGCAATCACAGACTCCAGATCGAGTCCCGAGCCGGCACCTGCAGAAGTAATCGTGGTCATACTCACTCTCCTCGTTATGCTTGCGAATTAGATCTCGTTATCGAGCAGCAGCCCGACACGGGAACCTCCGCCGGTCGCATCGCCTTCGCGCAGATCCTTGATCCGTTTGCTGATGGCCAGCAACTCTTCGCTCGGGATCTGACGGATCATCGACTTGGTGTGGGCATCCATCACCTTGATGACAACCTGCTCAAGATCCTTTTCGACACTGAAATTGACAGTCCATCCTTGCAACTTACTGAACTCTTGCAAGTTTTGGACCTCCTTTTCAATATCAACCTCAGAAATATCCTGTTTTCTGACTTTCTCTTGCGCCTTCTCCTCTTGCTGCTTCTTCACATCCTGTGCCATCACCCGCTGCTCTTCCGTCGTGCCAGATAGCACTTGAGCGGCCGATTGGCCGCTCTTGCTACTTGACTGAAGAGAAGAAGGAGTGACCGATGAGGGTATTCCAATGTCATTGGCCATATCGTCGCTCCTCTTTCTATCTCATCACTGCCTGTTAACCCAGCAGGGACAGGGCAGACTGCGGTCTTTGGTTGGCTTGCGCCAGGATGCTGGAGGCCGCCTGTTGCAGAATGTTCTGCTTGGTCAGGTTGGCTGTTTCAGTCGCAAAGTCCGCATCGCGAATACGAGAGCGTGCTGCACTCAGGTTCTCTGAGACGTTGGACTGGTTGCGAATGGTCGAGTCAAACCGGTTTTGCACCGCACCCAGCTCTGCCCGTTTGCTATCAACGGCCTTGATCATGAAATCAAGGTTGGCCATGGCCAGTTGGGCGGCACTGGCAGTGGTGATGCTGCTCACACTGGTGGAGGTCACTGCCGTGGTGCCCTTGGTCACAGTGTAGGGCTCGCCGGTAGCACTCGTGGCAACGGTAGCACTCCCCTTGGTCGATGACGCAATACCGCTGATGGTGAACGCGGATGTCATCTTGAAGGTGATGGTCTGACCGGCATCGGCACCCACCTGGAAGGACCCTTTGTAAGAGCCATCCAGCAGCTTCTGGCCACCAAAGGTGGTATCGCTGGAGATGCGGTCAATTTCGGTGGTCAGCTGATCGAACTCTTGCTGCAGTGCAGTACGGTCGTCAGTGTTGTTGGAACCGTTGGCGGATTGCTGGGCCAGGGTACGCATACGCTGCAACATGGAGGTGACTTCATCCATGGCGCCTTCAGCGGTTTGTGCAACCGAGATACCATCGTTGGCGTTGCGGTTACCCTGATCCAGACCATTGACTTGTGAGGTCAAACGGTTGGAGATCTGCAGACCGGCGGCATCGTCCTTGGCGGTGTTGATACGCAGACCGGAGGCCAGTCTGGTATAGGACGTATCCAGGGACTTGTTGGTGTTCATCAGGTTACGCTGGGCGTTCAGTGATGAAGTATTCGTGTTGATGTACATGGCCATAAAAATATTCTCCCGAAGAACATGCGACTGCGGGTTGCGCCGACAAAGCGACGTCCCACCGTTAGAAGAACAGGTTGAACAATCCTGTGTCTTCTGGCGGGTGTCTGTTTGAACGAACAGGCCACCCGCAGTAGTGCAAGCGTTGGATTCCGAACACCCCTCGATTGCTTCACTTTATTTAACGGCCGCAGGGACACAAGCTTTAGGAAAATAATTGCCGAAGGCGGCAAGTTTTATCCGGCAGGCGGCAAAGGGGAAGAGGACAGGAGAGTAGCCAGGGGGTCTAGAGTTGGCCGAGGAGCCGGATAGAGGTGTTGATTGCTTTTGGCACGGTTTGTGCTTTGATATGGGCGAGTGGCGTCAATTTGACGGCACAATAAAAAGAGGCCGGAAAACCGGCCTAAAATGAGCATACGCTCAGGAGAATATGACCAAGGGTGACAGAACTGAACAGCTGTACAACACTTGGCATTACTAATATAGAGAATTGATTCTCTCCCGATAGAACAGAGTGCAAACCGAACACCCCTTTGTTCCATCTCTTGACCAGGGCGGCCTGAACAACCGCCCTGTTTTCTTTTGTTAGCCCTGCAGCAGCGAGAGTGCAGACTGGGGACGCTGGTTTGCCTGCGACAGTATGGTGGATGCCGCCTGTTGCAAAATGTTTTGCTTGGTCAGGTTGGCCGTTTCGGTCGCAAAGTCTGCGTCACGAATACGTGAACGAGCTGCACTGACGTTCTCCGAGATGTTCGCCTGGTTGCGGATGGTTGAGTCAAAACGGTTTTGTACCGCACCCAATTCCGCACGCTTGCTGTCCACCACCTTGATCATGTAGTCCAGGTTAGCCATGGCAGACTGGGCTGAACTTGCCGCCTGGATGGATGACATGCTGGCAGAGGTTACTGCAGTTCCCGGGTTCTTGGTAACCAGGTAAGGCTCCCCGGATGCCGTCGTCGTGACCGTTGCGCTGCCACTGGTGGCAGATGCCATGCCCGAGATGGTAAAGGCAGTGGTCATCCGGAAGGTGATGGTCTGACCTGCATCGGCGCCAACCTGGAAGGAGCCCACATAGCCACCACTGAGCAAGTTCTGTCCACCAAAGGTGGTGTCTTTTGCCACCCGGTCGATTTCAGTCATCAGCTGAGTGTACTCTTGCTGCAAAGCGGTACGGTCATCGGTGTTGTTGGAACCGTTGGCAGATTGCTGAGCAAGGGTCCGCATCCGTTGCAGCATGGAGGTCACTTCATCCATGGCACCTTCTGCGGTCTGGGCAACGGAAATGCCATCGTTGGCGTTACGGTTACCCTGGTCCAGTCCATTGATCTGGGAGGTCAAACGGTTGGATATTTGCAGACCTGCCGCATCGTCTTTTGCGCTGTTGATGCGCAGACCAGATGCCAGACGGGTGTAAGAAGTATCCAGAGATTTGTTGGTGTTCATCAGGTTACGCTGGGCGTTAAGCGATGAAACGTTCGTATTGATATAAAGTGCCATAACCATTCTCCTAAGCTATTAAATTTACTATCTAATTTGCTCGGACTTTATTGTCTTTCCTGTCCGATGCGTCTTATTTAACGGCCTCTTTTTCGATGTCTTTAGCATTATTTTTAACGCTTCATCGCATTAACGCCGCTTACCCTATTTATCGGCACATTCCTGTTTTACTTAAGAGAAAAAATCCAAAAAGTTCCCCTTATCAGAAGGATGCCGCACAAGCCAAAGGCCATGGCAAAGCAAGTGCCCTGACCTGCAAGGTGTCAGCGCTCTTCCGTGCTCCCGCATCCCGCTTGCAAAAACTGGGTCTGGCTCTCATTTTTGCAGGTCATCATTGGTCAGAAGCCTGTCCACCCCCTAAAATCGCGACCCCATCAACAATTGGACGTGAGTTGTTCTCCATGCAGACACTGGTTGAGCAGATTGTTTACATCAGCGACATGTTTGGTACTGCGGTATTCGCGTTTTCGGGCGTCCTGGTAGCAGGGCGGCTCAGGATGGATGCCTTCGGCGTCATGGTGCTGGCGGCGGTAACCGCCATTGGCGGTGGCACCATCCGCGACATGATATTGGGTGCCACCCCCGTATTCTGGGTGCGTGACCCTCTCTATATCTGGGTGGTGATTGCCACGGCGCTGGTGGGTATGTGGATGGTCAAGCTACCCAAGCGTATGCCCTGGTATGTGTTGCCGGTAGCGGATGCCTTCGGGCTGGCTCTCTTTACCGTGATCGGTGCCCAGAAGGCACTCAACTTCGGTACCCCAGGTCTGATTGCGGTGATCATGGGGACCATGACGGGTGTGGCTGGCGGCATGATCCGCGATGTGCTGGCACGGGAGGTGCCCATGGTGCTGCAAAAGGAGATATATGCCACTGCCTGCATTCTGGGGGGCATCCTCTATACCCTGGCACTGGAGGTCAACGTGGACAGGGTGACCGCCATGCTGATCAGCATGCTGGGGGTATTTGGTCTGCGGGTCGCTGCCATTTACTGGCACCTGTCACTGCCCACCTTTTCGCTGCAACGCCATTGATGTTCGGGCCGGGGGGCATGTCGCACTCCCGGCCTCGTCACGTTGAACCAAGCGGGCTTTTCTGTTGTCATAGGATCCAGTCGTTGTAAGCCGGAATCCCTCATGCAAAAACTTGGGCTCATTACTTCCCTGCTACTGATGAATGTGGCAACGGCGCACGCCGATACACAGGTACTGTTTGGACGACTGGCTTCTACTCCGGTGCAGCAGTTCAACCAGCAGATCCGTCAGGCAAGCACGACCCGGCAAACCTGGGTCAATGATTATCGTGAAGTGGCACTGCGTTTTGTCGGCCATAGCGACATACCCAGTCGCATCCAGGCACAGCAACTGGATAATGATCTGGTGCTGTCGGTTGCCCTCGATGGCAACAAGAGTGACATGCTTTATATCCTGACCCTGTTTCGCAGCAATAACCTGTGGCAGATGAAGCAGGCCGAGATGGGCTGGCGTTGCCAGGGCGAGTCAACCTTTACCCCTGTCCCCTGCCCCTGATCCCCACTTTATCTCGACGCGCCATCAGAGCGTGATGCGCAGTGAAATAAAAAATCCGGCTCATTGGCCGGATTTTTTATTCGAAACGTCACCCCCTGATTACGGGCGGTACACCTTGACGTTGTCAAAGCCCTTCTCTTTCAGGTAGAGCGCCTGCAGCTTGCTCATCACGCCGCGATCGCAGTAGAGCAGATAGGTCTGCTCTTTGGGTAGATCACCAAAGGCGGTGGCCAGCTTGAAGAAGGGGATGTGCAGCACGTCACGGCCTTCCACCACCAAGGGTTTCTCGTCGCACTCCTCGGCGGAACGGATGTCCAGGATCACCTCGTCAGCGGCCAGCACTTCTGTGGTCTCTATCTCTTGAACCTCGGCGGCAGTCTCTTCACCGATGCGGCGAATGTCGAGGTAACGGGCCTCGGACACCACCTTGTCCAGGATGGCGAAGTCGAAGTTGGCCTCTTCCGCCTCGATGTTGGACAGCACAGCCTTGATGGTCGGCTTCTTGGAGATGACGCCGCAATACTCCGGCATTGTCTCGGCAAACTCCAGAGTGCCGATACGACGGGCTTCGCTGATGATGTCCGGCTTGTCCCAGGTGATGAGCGGGCGCAGGATCACCTTGTCGGTCACCCGATCGATGACGTTGAGGTTGGTGAGGGTCTGGCTGGAGACCTGACCCACGCACTCCCCTGTCACCAAGGCCGGGATCTGGAAGTAGTCAGCCACCTGGCCTGCCGCACGCATCATCATGCGCTTGAGCACTACCCCCATCTGGCCGTTATCCACCTTCTCCAGGATCTCGGCGACCACGGGTTCAAAGTCGATGGCGGTGAAACGTACCTTATGAGAGGCGCCAAACTTGCTCCACAGGTAGTAGGCCACCTGCTTGACCCCGATCTCGTGGGCGGCGCCGCCGAGATTGAAGAAGCAATAGTGCACCCGGCAACCGCGCTTGATGAACTGGTAAGAGGCCACGCCCGAGTCGAAGCCACCGGAGAGCAGGCTCAGCACGTCTTCCTGGGTCGCCATGGGGAAGCCACCCATGCCATGGTGAACGGCGCTGATGATGTAAAGCTCGTCGTTTTCCACTTCCAGGTTGACCTGGATGTCAGGCTTTTTCAGACGCACACCGGCCGTTTCGCAATGCTGGTTGAGGCCACCACCCACATAACGCTCCAGCTCCAGCGAGCTGAAGTCGTGTTTGCCGACGCGGCGGGCACGCACGCAGAAGGTCTTGCCTTTCAGGCGATCGCCCCAGACGGCGCGGGTCTGTTCGAAGATGTCATGCAGGTCGGTGAAGTTGCTCAGTTTCACTTCGAGGAAGTACTGGATGCCCGGGATGCAGGCCAGGGTCTCGAGGTACTGGGCGTGGAACTGATCATTGCGGGAGCTCACTACAAGCTTGTCCCAATCCATCCGTACGCGGGCGTCTTCGTCGAAGCGGCGCAACACGTTGCGAATGTTGCCCTGCAACATCTTGGTGAAGCGCTGGCGCACTGACTTGCTCTTGATGGTGATTTCCGGGAACAGCTTGATAATGAACTTCATGGTTTCAACTCGGGTGACCTTGATTTAAGGGCGCGGATTATATCAGAACTTTGTTGCCAGCGCCTACAGGCTGAGCGTTCACCCATATTCTCCCACTCAATGTTTGCGGCCCGGCGGCAATCTTGCGTATATTCCCGAACCTGCGCCCTGGCAAGATGCTTCAACACAGAAGATCCGATGAAGACTTATATCTACTACCCCGGCATGGAGGTACGTGACGAGCTCTGGCTCAAGTTTGCCCTGCTCTATCTGGAGCGGCTCGCCTTCGTCTTCACCATCAGTGAGAAAAGCGGCCTCACCACTTTGCTAAGTACGCTGGAGCAGCGAACCGACCTGCTGGCAGAGCGGCCTGAGCCAACCTTCTTTGCAGACATCACCCCGCAGCTGGAGAGCCAACTCGGCGGCCTTGTCGCCCCTGACTTCACTCGCCACAAGGTGTTCGGCAACAGGGAGCTCATCACTCGCTGGCGTCAAAACGCCAATCACGACTGCTTCTGCCCGACCCAGACCGGTCTCGAGCGGCTGCACGGCTTTTGCCTCGCCCATGGCTTTGCCAGCCAGGATGAGGGGGGGATCAAGATGGCGCGGCGCTTTGCCAATCTGCTCTCCATGCGCCTCGCCCGTGAGTGGGCACTCGCCAATGAGGGGGCGCTCATCACGGATCACGACTATCTTGACAGGCTGCTGCACCTGCTCGAATCCCGCTACCACAATCGGGGCGGCCAGGATTGCTTCCACCTCGAGATACCATTGCAAGTGCCCACTCACCTGAGCGAAATCTCCTTCGAGGAATTGATTGCACTGCGTGCCCGCAGCGGCTTTCGCCAGCAACTGGCCGAGTTCCATCAGGCCCTCGATGCCATGCTCACCATGCTGGGCAGCGGCTATGCCGAGCCAGCAGCCCTGACCCGTTTCGAGCTGGCGCAGCAAGGGCTCAATCAGCTGCTGGGGCCAGCGACCCACAGCCTGCCGCTCACCACCCTGATCAGCTGTTCATTGCCTGCCATGGCGATGATCCATCAGCTCAAGGCAAGCCATCCGGCTAGCAACCTCATCTTCCATCCCATCAAGAAGAGCCATTTTCACCAGCGCAAGAGCCAGCACTTCTTCACCCGGCTGGGCCAGGTCAAATCCTGAGTCCGCCGTGATGATATGAGGCGGCGCCAATATTCCGGCGCGCTGCCCGGCCAAATCAGGAGGATCCCCCTCTTCAGGAGGGATTCTCCAACCGAAACTCCACCCTGTCGCTGTTGCCCGCCTCATCGACCACCACCAGCTGGTAGCGGCCTGCCTTGCTCAATACCTGATCCCCATCCCAGCGCAGGCGCTGGCCATTGAGAAACCAGAATGGCTTGCCCACACCACCCAGCACTCTGGGTTGCAGGCGATAGCGCTGGCTACGGATAAGGTTGCCCTCCCCCAGGGCGACGATGCGAATCGGCGCCTGCAGATCCGCCCCCTGTGCCTCTCCCTCACAACCGCTGGCAAGCAGCGCCTTGCGCCGCTCGCCTGGCGCGCGCCAGGGCTCCAGCGACAAGGGCCACAACGCCCGCCAGACAGATTGGCTGGCATCGTCACAACGGGTCAGGGTCGGCTTGCCCTGACTGGTCAGTGCCACCTGGCGCAGGGGGGAAGGCCAATCCATGGGGTCTGGCAAGGTAGGGGGATCCTGCTCATCCAGCAGCCAGGCGCTCTGATGCTGCAAGCAGGCCTCAGGCAGGGTGGCACTCACCCGCCGCCCCAGTGGCCAGCAGATCTCGGCCTCGCTCACCGTATTGGGTTGCGCTGGCAGGGGGCTGTTGTCCCCCAGTCGCGAATAGACGGAGAGCAGCAGCGGCACAGCCGCGCTCTGGCCATAAAAACCGGGCAAGGGGGTGCCATCGGGCCGCCCCAGCCAGACCCCCAGGGTCCAGCGGCCGGAGACTCCCAGCGCCCAGCTGTCCCGATAGCCATAGCTGGTACCCGTCTTCCAGGCCAGCCGGTTGACCCGGCCGGTCGCCTCGCTGGCAAAAGGCTGATCAGCACGCCCCTGCGAGCTTAAAATTTGCCAGGTGATCCAGGCCGCCCCAGGGCTCAGCAAGGGGCGCGATACCGCCTGTTGCCCCGCCAGCCAGACCGGCATCGCCACCTGCCCCTGCCGGGTGAGGGAGCTATAGAGCGCCACCAGCTGTTCCAGCCTGACGCCGGCCGCCCCCAGCGCAATGGCCGGATTGGGCTTGTCGGAGAGGGCCAGCCTGACCCCGGCGTTATCCAGTCGATTGACCAGAGTATCGGGCCCCAGGGCCTCCAGCACCTGCACGGCGGGGACGTTGAGGGATTGCTGCAACGCCCGGGTCAGGGTGACAGGCCCCTGAAAGGCGCCAGTAAAATTGGCGGGTCGATAGTCCGATCCCAATCTGGGTGCATCGGAGAGCAGGGAGGCCGAATGAACCAGGCCAGCATCGAGGGCCAGACCATAGATAAACGGCTTGAGGGTGGAGCCGGGTGAGCGGATCGCCTGCACCATGTCGAGGTAGCCATGACGGCGCAGATTGCCATACTCGGCGCTGCCCACGTAGGCGCGCACCGCCATGGTCTGGTTATCCACCAGCAGCAGGGCGGCGGAGGTCTGTTCCGGGAAACGACGGATATAAGTCGCCACCCGCGCCTCCAGCCAGCGCTGCAGATCGCCGTCTATGGTGGTATGCACCAGGGCGCCCGGCTGGCTGTCTGCGGCGAGACGGGCAAACAGCGGCGCCTCCATGGGAGTGAAGTGACCGCGCGCCAGCACAGGTTCTATTCGCCCTTCACGCCACACGACGTCTGGCCAGGCTCCCTGTTTGACCAGCCGCTGCATCACCTTGTCACGGGCGGCGCGGGCGCGATCCGGATGGCGATCGGGTCGGTAACGGCTGGGGGCCTGCGGCAGCACCGCCAACAGGGCGGCCTCGGCATGAGTGAGCTTGGCCGCACTCTTGCCCAGATAGGCAAAGCTGGCCGCCTGTACTCCTTCCAGATTGCCACCAAAGGGGGCACGGTTGAGATAAACGGTGAGCAGGGTGCGCTTGTCGTAGTGCCACTCCAGTTGCAGCGCCCGCGCCATCTGGCGCAGCTTGCCGGGTACGCTCCTGTGATAGGGCTCGATCAAGCGGGCCACCTGCATGGTAAGGGTAGAGCCCCCCGATACCGCCCGCCCGTAACGCAGCCACTGCCAGACCCCACGCACCATGGCCACAGGGTTGACCCCGGGATGGCGCCAAAAGTGGCGATCCTCGTAGCCGAGCAATGCCTCTATGTAGCGGGGAGAGACCTGCGCCAGGGTCACCGGATAGCGCCACACCCCGCTGGTGTCGGAAAAGGCGCGCAGCGGCCGCCCCTTCATGTCGAGCACCACCCGCGCATAGGCAGGATCCAGCGGTGGCGGCGGGTAGGCGCGATCCAGCACCAGCAACACCAGGATGAGAGCCCCCATTCCCAACCCCGTCAGCCGCAGCCAGCGAGGCAAACCTGGCAAAGCAAGCCTGCCCTGATGCAACCACTGGCAAGCGCGCGACCAAAAAACGGCTGGACGCGCCTCGTCCTGCAAAGGCGAATTACTCAGAAATGGTCACCTCATGGATATCCTGGCCCACCGCCCGCAGTTCGGGTCGATACATGTCTTCCACCTGAGTCGGCGGCACCTGATAGCGACCCGGGGTCACTGCTCGCATCAGATAGACAAGTTGCTGATTGCCCCCCTCGCTCAGATCCAGCGCGGCCGTGTAACGATCGTCTCTAAACTCCTGATGTTTTAGGTAGTCGTTCCATTCGCTCTGCCACGCAGGCTTGCCCTCGATACTGAGCTCCTCAAGCTTGATGCTGGTGCCAAGGGCCGGGTTTTCCAGCTCAAATCCCGCCGGCAGCATCTCCACCAGCAAGGCATCGGGCACCGTCTGCTCGCTGCTCACATTAAGCCGCACCACCACCAAATCGCCCACCTTGACCTTGGCAGGATCGAGCGGCTTACCATCGGCATTGAACCAGCTGCGGGTCACGCTCATGCCTTGGCTGATGCGCGTGGGCGCCTGCTCCGGGTAGCCTACCAGGGTGCGCTGCACATAGAGGGAGCCCTTGCCCTCGTTGGTCACGCCAGTCGCCGCCAGTGCCTCGGGGGCACCGATCTGCGCACTGTTTTTACCGGCAATGGCCTGGTCGCCACTGATTGACGCTACCCTGGCCTGCCAGTCAGCAGCAGGATCGACCTGTGCCAACCGCAACAGGGCAAGCCGCTCCTGAGTGCTTAGCCACTGGCGATGGGCCAGGGTGTCGGCCACCTTGGCGCTAAGCTCGGGCCAGCGATCCTCGGCCAGCTTGTGCTGGCGCAGCAGAGCAAGTTCCAACGCCCCATCGCGCAGGGGCGAACCGTAATCGGCCAGATAGTCATCGCCGCGCGGGGTTGCCAGCGCCCGAGTCAAAGCCTTGGCAGCCGTCTGCTCATCCCCCATGGCGGAAAGCGCCAGCGAGAGGTGCAACAGCGGCAAACCGGAGCGGGCATGATCCGCCTGCTGCTCCCAGATGAGGCGCAAGGTGGAAAGTGGCGCCTTGCCTACTCGCGCCAGCACGAAGGCACTGTAAGCCTGATAGGCCAGCCGGCTGTGTTCGGGGGCACTGCTCCAGCGCTCCCCATACTGGCTGTCGCCGAGATAGCTCTGCAAACGGTTGATGGCCTGATTGAGCATCGCCTCGGGCACGGCATCTCCGGCCTCTTTTCTTGTCAGCAGATAATCGGCCGCATAGGCGGTGAGCCACTGCTCCTCATCGGAGCGGCCATCCCACAGACCAAAGCCGCCGCTGGGCAATTGCAGTCGTTGCAACCGTTGCAGCAGGGCGCGCTGCAGGTCCGCCTCGCTCACCGGCTTGTCCACGTTTGGCAGATTGTTTGACCAGGCAGCACGCTCATCAGCCGTTGTCAGCAAGTAAGGCCAGGCGCGAGACAGGGTCTGCTCCAGACAGGCGTAGGGGTACTGGGCAAGCGCTTGCCACTGGCCGGCCGGATCCCAGGGAGGAGTGCCGGAGAGGCTGAGCAGCCCTTGCAGATTGGCGGGATCCAGCCCGGCCAGCTCGCTCTGGGCAAAGCTCATCAGCTGGTTGGGTGCCAGCATCTGATAGCGCTGGCGCGTCTGGGCTGGCCAGGGGGATCGCAGCGGTAGCGACCATTCGCGGTTTACCGCAAAACCCTTGCCGCTGGCGGCCAGTTGCAGGCGAGCCACACCGCTCGCCCCGGTCACTGTGAGCGGCAGGGTCAGCCACTGCTCCTCGCCATTTTTAAGCGCCAGCGTCTCGGGCAGTTCGCCGCCCGCCTGCAAGCCACCGGTCAGGGTCCAAGTCAGCGACAGGCTCTGATCTTCACCACTCATGTTGCGCAGTTGCACCAGGGCACGGGTCTCATCCCCTCTGGCGCCAAAACGCGGCCAGCCTATCTCTGCCACCAAAGGCGCCACGACTTTGACGGCCCGCTCGGCCTGACCCACCTGCTGCTCGTTCCAGGCCAGCGCCATCAGCGCCAGCTCGCCGTTGAAGTTGGGCAGATCAAGCGGGATCACCGCCTTGCCACTCTCGTCAAAACTCACCTCGCCGCTCCAGAGCGCCGCCACCTCGACCCGGCTCTCCAGCGCCCCTCCCTTCTTCAGGGCTGGCGCATCACCGCCGTAGTTGAGGCGAGCCAGCTTGCCATCCTGCGGCGGTATCACCTGACCGTAGTTGTCGAACAAGTCTTGCGCGAAGCGCTTGCGGCCAAAGAAGATCTCGAACGGATCGAGGGGTTGGTAATCGCTGATATTGAGCACTCCCCTATCCACCGCAGCAAGTACCACCCGGCCCTGGCTGTTTGGTGTCGAGGTCACCGCCACCTCGAGGCGAGTGAGCGGCACCGCCTTGTCCGGCGCACTCAAGGTGAGCGGCAGGCGGCGGGCCTCCCGGTCGAGCGCGAGCGGCACCAAACCGACCGACCGCAGGCTCTGCACACTCTTTTGGCTCACCGGCTTTGATTCGCTGTCAGGGGCGGCAATCTGGGCAGAGATATGCAGATCATGGCGCTGCCACTCAGGGCTGACGGGGATCTCGAACTCACCACGCGCCTCTGCCAATCCACCACCTTCGGCTCGCAGCTCGATACGCTGCCACCAGCGCAGCCCGTCACCATCCTCCACCAGCAAGAGCCCCTTGCCCGCACGGGGGGCAACCAGAGTCACTTTCGCCTTGTCACCCGCCTGATAGGCGCGTTTGTCGAGGGTGATGGCAATCTTGTCAGGCCGCGCCTGCTCACCACCGCCACCCCAGGCGTAACTGCCGATCTCGACCCGCAGACTGGACTGATGGCCCTGACTGTTCTCCACCTCCAACCGATACCAGCCCGCCGCCAAGGGCAAGCTGAGGGTGGTCGGCCCCTTGCCATCCAGTTGCAGTGTCTGCTCCTGCTCCAGATAGGGCTGACTGTTGAACTCGTACTTCCACCCTTCGCCATCGGCGTAGTGCCAGTAGTAGTCACGGTATTCGTTGACCAGACGCACCTTCACCTCGCCCGCCACCGGCTGGCCCTGCTCATCGAGGTTGAGGATCTGGAAAGGCAGCGTCTTGCCCCCCTCCACTCTGTCTGCCACGAAATCGGCCTTGAGCGCAGGCCACTGGCTACCAGTGGGCCAGCCATACTGGGTACGGCTGCGATTGACCGCCCTGCCACCGGGCTCGGATAAAGAGACCCGATAAGCCACCTCCAGCGGCCCCAGGGTCCCCACGCTGGCAAGTTGATCCACCAGCGAAAATGCGCCATGCCCCTGCTTGTCCAGGGTGAGCGTGACAGGCTCCAGATCCCTGGCCTGCTCGGTCAGCAGCACATCCCCCAGCGTAAACTCCTGCCACTGGGTGAAGGGCATGGTGGCGCGGCTTATCTTCACCTCTGCCTTGGCCTTGGTGGCACTCGCCGGGGCGCCATAGAGATAATCCCCCTGCAACGGCAAGGTGAGTGCCTCCTGCGGGTTCAGTAATTCACCATCCGGTCCCTTGCCAAGTTGCAGCTTGAGCCGCTCCGGCAGGAACTCCTCCACCAGGAAGGGCCACTCGAAGCGGCTGCCGGCGGCGGTTTTCAGGGTGATGGTCCAGCGGCCGAGCGGCGCGTCATCCGGCAGGCGCAGGCCATAATGGGCGGCGCCCAGGCTGTCCGGCAGCAGACGTTTTTGCTCCAGCAGCTGGCCATCCGGCTGTTTCACTTCCAGCTCCACCGCCATGCCCGGCAGCAACTGGCCATCCTGCCCTTTTAGCAAGATTTCGCTGTCAAGCCGCTCGCCGGGGCGGTAGAGATCACGCCCGCTGAACAGATAAAGCTGCTGGGCCTGCCAGGGCTGGGTGCCCAATTCAAAGGCAGAGAGATCCAGCGCGGCGCCATCGAGGCGCAGCACAGCCAGATGCTTGCCCTGCTCGGCCAGCAGCAGGCGCGCGCCCTGCACCTGATCGAAGCGGCGATGCCCCCGCAGATCGGTTTGTTGCACCTGCAGCCGGTTGCCCTTCTCGTCGAGCAAAGAGAGTTGTACCTCCTTGAGGGGATCCGCGCTCGAGAGCGCGCTGACAAACACCTCCAGCTGGTCCCGATAGCGACGGGCACTGAGCCCCATGTCGCTCACCGCGAAATAGGTGGTCTCCTTGCGCCAGTCGTAGTTGCCCAGGGGGGACATGACCGCAAAGTAGACGCCGGCCTCGGCCAGCTGCGGCTCCTTGACGTTGATGAGGCGGGTCTCGCGGCGATTGGGATCCAGCTCAAGGGCGTAACGGCCGCTGAACACCCGCTTGGCGCGGCTGGTGATCTGCTCCAGCTCCCAGTTGCCCATGCCTGCGCCGGGTCTGTATTCGGCCAGAAAACGTGGCAGATATTCGGCATCGACCCGGAAGAAATCGATATTGACCTCATCCACGTTGACCGCGCTGATGGGCAGGCGCAGCTCCTGACGAAGCGGCAGCACCATGCCGCTCGCTGCAAAGGAGGCTCCCGCCTCCAGTGGTCGGGTCTTGAGGGTCCAGCTCTGCGCCTCGGGCCCCAACCCAGCTTTGAGGGTCACCTTGTAACTCTTGTCGGGCGCTACCTGCGGGAAGTAGAGGGTGCGGCCATCCTCGGCCAGGACCCACTCCCCCTGCAACTGCTTCCCCCCCTCGCTCACACTGAGCCAGGTTTGCCAATTGGACTTGGGCGCCAGCGGGCCGGAGAAGACCAGTGCCAGCGCCGGTGCATCCCGATACTGGCGGGCATTGGCCTGCACCACAGTGTCTGGCGCCCCAGCGACTTGCCGGGCCGCAGGCGCTTGATCGGCGGTTGCCGCTGGCTTGTCTGGGCCGCAACCGGCCAAGAGCAGGCCGGTCAGCCCTGTGAGCAACAGGGCTGACCAACGGCGCCTAAGTGGTGAGACGAGAGCCTGGGCACATTGGTGGGCAGCATGGCGAGAGTCGAAAGGGCGCATAGGTTCCATCCCGGATTGGATCGCTGCCATAGCAGCGCGATAGGCAACAGGATAAGACATCCGACTCGCTTGACACAAAACTCATTGCAAAATGTCGAGCACAGATTGCCACCAGACAGATAACAAAAAGCCGACCCTGAGGTCGGCGTTTCACGGCAGCGGTGAGTCGGTTAGTCCATCACCGCCATCTGCCAGGTTTTAAAACCACCGGAGAGGTTTTTCACCTTGAAGCCGTGCTGGCTGAGCAGGCGGCAAGCCACGTGGCCACGCAAGCCCACCTGACAGCTGATGAGCAGCTCTTTATCCCTGGGCAATTCATTCAGGCGACCGCGCAGCTCATCGAGGGGAATGTGCAGGGCACCCGGGATGCGACCCAGCTTGTCGAGTTCGGGGCCATTGCGCACATCCAGCACCTGTTGATGGGGGTGACGAGCCTGCACCTCGGCAGCGTGGCAGAGGATGGTATCCCCCTTCAAGTGGTTGCTCGCCACAAAGCCCGCCATGTTGATCACATCCTTGGCCGACCCGAACGGCGGCGCATAGGTGAGCTCCAGATCCTGCAAGTCAAACACCGTCAGCCCGGCGCGCTGGGCCACCGCCAGTACGTCGATGCGCTTGTCGACCCCATCCTTGCCGATGGCCTGGGCACCGTAGATCTTGCCATCGGGGGCGAACAGCAGCTTGAGGCTGACCGGATGAGCCCCGGGGTAGTAACCGGCGTGGCTGCCTGGATGCACATAAGCCTTCTCGAACGGCAAACCCAGTTGCACCAGTCGCTTCTCGTTGAGACCAGTGCTGGCCACCGCCAGATCGAACAGCTTGCAGATGGCGGTGCCCTGGGTCTTCTTGTAGGTTTCGGCTCGCCCCAGCATGTTGTCGGCGGCGATGCGCCCTTGCCGGTTGGCAGGCCCCGCCAGGGGGATCAGCACGGATTCGCCGGTCACAAAATCTGTCTCTTCCACCGCATCCCCCACCGCATGAATGAAGGGATCCGAGGTGCGCATGCCGGCATCTACCTTGATGCCGCCGCGCGGGCCCAACTCCAGCCCCGCCTTGGCGGCGAGCAGGGTTTCTGGCTTGACGCCGATGGCCAGGATCAACAGACCGGTTTCAAGATGTGAGCCATCACTCAAGGTCAGACGCAAGCCACTGCGCGTGGCGCTCGCCACGGCGGCGGTTGTCTCCGCCAGCACATCCAGACTTTCGATGGCGGCAAGACCGGTGCGCAGCCGCAGATCTATGCCCTCTTCCCTGATCCGGGCGTGGAGCATGTTGGCCATCTCTTTGTCCACCGGCGCCATCACCTGATCGGAGAGCTCCAGCAGGGTGACCTCCAGCTTGCGCTGATGCAGTGCCTCCATCATCTCCAACCCGATAAAGCCGCCACCGACCACTGTGACATGGCGCGGATGATCATGCTGCAGAGCAGCAAGGATGCGATCCATGTCAGGGATATTGCGCAGGGTATAAACATGCGGGCTGTCGATGCCGGGGAACGGAGGACGGATTGGCGCGGCCCCCGGGCTCAGCAGCAGTTGATCGTAAGGCTCTCGCCGCTCTTCACCGGTTTGCAGATGACGCACCAGCAGTGTCTTGCCAGCCTTGTCTATCTCGATCACATCGTGAAAGACTCGCACATCCACATTGAAACGGCGCTTGAAGCTCTGGGGCGTCTGCAACAGCAGGGCGTCCCTATCCTGTATGTCCCCCCCTATGTGATAAGGCAGACCGCAGTTGGCGAAGCTGACAAACTCGCCACGCTCGAATACCACTATCTCGGCCTCTTCGCTCAGACGGCGAGCTCTGGCCGCCGCAGAGGCGCCGCCAGCCACACCGCCTACAATCAGGATCCGTTTCATCAGCAAGACTCCGGTGAACAACAAATTGCCATTAAATTAGCGATTTCTAATTTAGATTTCAATGAAATTTTGTTTGCACCGATTTTGCAGTATTCTTGCCACCCGACAGTTGTTCAACAGGATGTTATCAGTTCATGTCGTCTACCGCGCTCAGTCACCTTCCTCCTGCCAGCCAGACACCGCTGTTCTTTCGTCTGGATGTGCGCAGCCAACGGCTGGTCGCCCTGACCGATGTGATGCAAACCCCGCTTCATTGGCTGGATGAACCGAGAAGTGCCTGGCCGGCCCAACTGCCGGATGCCCTGCGACTGCCCATAGAGCAAGCCCTTGCCAAGGGTCAGGGGGGCAAGCTGATGCTGCGCTTCGCCGGACAGCAGTGGCATATCGCTCTCTCCCATGAACAGGATGCCTTCTGGCTTATCTGCCTGCAGACCCAGCGCCAGGAGCCCATCGCCGATCTCGCCTTGCAGCTGCCACGCCTGAGCCAGATGGCCAGCCAGCAACAGTTCGTCGCCATGCTGGAAGCCCTCAAGGAGAGCCTGGGGGCCGATCGCCTGATCCTCTGGCACTATCAGGCCAATGGCTCCCTCGGCAGCGAACAGCTGACCCCAGTCTTTGCCCTCGGCGCCGAGGGGCTTTCAGCCATTCGCGGTGACAGTCGCTACATTCGCGCCTTGCGCACCCGCAAATCCTTGAGTTTTTCCGAGGCGGCGCACCAGCCCATGTTGAGCCAGCACTACTATCTGGCCAATGCGGGGGTGAGCTCGCGCCTCGATGGCGCCCTGCTGGAGCAGGAAAAACTCATCGGCGTGCTGAGCCTTGAGTACCTCAGCGCCACCGTGCTGAGCGAAGAGATGCTGCAACTGGTGCGCCACAGCGCCCAATTGCTCGGCCACTGGCAGCCAGAGCCTGAACCCCTCATCAATCCTGTGCTGGCCTTGCCCGGCGAGCTGACCCTGTTGACCGGCATCGCCTATTGCCGTGCTTTGGTAAACTGGGCCGTCACCATCAGTGGTGCCCGCATCGGCTGGGTCGGCGAATACCAGCCGCGAGGCCAGGAGCTCTGGATCATTCCGCGCTGCGTGCTGGAAGGAGAAACCTTCTCCATCCTCAAACCCATACAGCTGGATCCCGGCCCCGCCCAGGAGTTGTTCCAGCACGGTCAGGCCCTCTATGTGGAAGACCTGCCCCTGCGTTATCCCCTGGCCACCCAGTTGCTGGCCCTCAATGCCAAGGCCTATGTCGGCGTGCCGTTGCACGGTCCGAGCGGCGCTCCCATGGGACAGCTCACCTTGCTGCTCGACACGCCACTGGCCGACCCCATGCCCTTGCTCGATGCCCTCAGCAGTCAGCACGAACGGGCCGCCATCGAGTTGCAGCGGCTCGCCGCCGACGATGCCCTGCGCCTGGCAGAAGTGGCCTTCAACACCCACGACGGCCTGCTGGTCATGGATCATCAGGGGATCATTCTCAAGGTCAATCACTCCTTTGGCCGCATCACGGGGTTTGGCAACGATGAGATGATCGGCCAGCATATTGTCAGGCTTCGACCGACCTATTATGGCGATCACCTGAAAGAGGATGTCAGACGGGCCATCGGTGAGCAGGAGTTCTGGATGGGCGAGGAGCGCTGCCTGCACAAGGATGGGCATCTGTTCCCGGTGCGTCTCATGGTGAGCGGGGTCAAGGATGAACTCGGCGAATTCAGCCACTACGTCTGCAGCTTCTACGACATCACCAAGGAAAAAGACGCCGCCCGCCACATAGAGCAGCTCGCCTATTACGACGATCTGTGCGGCCTCTACAACAGGCGCAGCCTCAACAACATAATGCAACGCACCCTGCAGGCACCGAACGGTCAATGGGGCGCCTTGCTGCTGGTGGATCTGGACAACTTCAAATCGATCAACGACTCCCTCGGCCATGCCTGTGGCGATCAGCTGCTGCAAGCCGTGGTCGAGCGGCTCAAGGGACTGCCTCAGGACAACCTGGTGCTGGCCCGCATCTCGGGGGATGAATTCGCCCTGCTGTTCACCGCCCTGGGTCAGGGTTATGTCACTGCCAAGATCCTGGCCGAGCACTTCGCCCGCGAGCTGATGGGGCTGTTTCGCACCCCGTTCGACATCGAGGATCACAAACTCCATTGCAGTGCGTCTGTGGGGATCAGCCTGTTTTCCAGCGAAGACCAGGATCATCTGGTACTGATGCAGCAGGCCGACACCGCCACCCACATGGCCAAGCGGGCCGGTCAGGGCAACTATGTCTTCTTCAGCGAGGCCATGGCCGAGAAAGAGAAGAGCAAGCTCACCATCAACAACCAGCTGCGCGATGCCCTGCGCCACCATGAGCTGCAACTGCACTATCAGCCGCAATACAGGGTCGACAATGGCAGCTTGTCAGGCATAGAGGCACTGCTGCGCTGGCAGCGCAGCGACGGCACCATGGTGCCACCGGCCGAGTTCATTCCCATCGCCGAAGAGACCAGCCTCATCCAGGACATCGGCTACTGGGTGATGAAGACCGCCTGTGCCCAGTACAGCTTCTGGCTCAATCGCGGCTTTGCCATTCCCCATCTGTCGGTCAACGTCAGCGCCCGCCAGTTCCACACCGCAGGCTTCGTGCAGCAGGTGGAGTACATACTGCGCGACACAGGGGTGCCCCCTTCCCGCCTGCTGCTGGAAGTGACCGAATCCGTGGTGCTGGAAAACCGGCTGGAGAGCATAGCCCGCATGCGGCAGCTCAAGGATCTCGGCATACTGCTCTCCATCGATGATTTCGGCACCGGCTACTCGTCGCTGGCCTATCTGCGGGATCTGCCGGCGGACGAAGTGAAGCTCGACCGAAGCTTCATTCAAACCCTGGTTCACAGCGAACAGGACAAGGCCATCGTCAAGGCCATCCTAGATCTGGCCAAGGTTTTCCGCTTTACCGTCACCGCCGAAGGGGTGGAAGATGAGGAGCAGCTCGCCATCCTCAAAACCTTGGGATGCCAGCATTATCAAGGCTTCCTGACCAGTCGACCGCTGACGGTAAAAGCCCTGGAAAGCCTGCTCGGCGCGGCCCAGTCGGGCTAAACAGGTAGGATTTATAGGGATTTATGTAATAAAATCACGGCCTGCTCGAATCGTTGGAGTCGTCTATGTCTGTCAGTAATCAGATCCCTGCCGTTGAAACCAGTGCATCCGGTGTCATTGGCCGGATCCATTCCGTTGAAACCTGCGGCACCGTTGATGGCCCCGGAATACGGTTTATCGTATTCATGCAAGGCTGTCTGATGCGCTGCAAGTACTGCCACAATCGGGATACCTGGGATACCCAGGGTGGCCGCGAAGTGACAGTGCCGGAGTTGATGAGCGACATCACCAGCTATCGCCACTTCATGAATGCCTCGGGTGGCGGTGTTACCGCCTCCGGTGGCGAAGCCATGTTGCAACAAAATTTTATCGCCGAACTGTTTGCCGCCTGCAAGGAGAAGGGTGTTCACACCTGCCTCGATACCAACGGCTTTGTGCGTCACTACGACGAACAGCTCGACAAGGTGCTCGACAACACGGACCTTGTGTTGCTCGACATCAAACAGATCAATGACGAGAAGCACATCCCGCTGACCCACGTCAGCAACAAGTACACCCTGGAGTTCGCCCGTTATCTCGCCGCCAAAGGCAAGACAATGTGGATCCGCTACGTGGTGGTGCCGACCTGGTCAGACGATGACGAGAGCGCAGAGGGACTGGGCCAGTTCATTGCCGAATTGGGGGATAGTGTCGAGAAAGTGGAACTGCTGCCCTATCACGAGCTGGGCAAGCACAAGTGGGACGTTCTGGGTGAAAACTATGATCTGACCGGGATCAAGCCTCCCAGCAAGGAGACCATGGACAGAGTTCAGGGCATACTCGCCAAGTACCACAACAACGTCAAATACTGATGCCTCATCAGGGCTGGCAAGGAATACGCCAGCCCTGATGATATTGACACTGCATCACTGCACGCCATCACATGACAAGGAAATGCCATGAGTGAAGGACAAGCGGCCGCCCTCCTGCTCTGGGTATTGCTGCTGATATTCAGCCTGCGTGGCACCCTGCTGCGTACCCTGCTTGATCAACCCCTCTATCAGCACCTCTGCCTTGGCGGCGCCATCGTGCTGGTCCCGCTCTGGACCTTGCGCGCCGGCTTGCATGAAGGGCTGGAGGTGCACTTTCTCGGCCTCACCAGCCTGACCCTGCTGCTCGGGTGGCGTCTGGCCCTGCTTGCTCCCTGCCTGACACTGCTTGTTCTGGGTTACTTCGGGGTTGCATCCCTCGCCGATTTCGGCTGGCAGGCACTGATTGGCATCGCCCTGCCAGTGGCTACCAGCTGGCTGCTGTTCCTGGCGAGCTGGGCCTGGATGCCCCGCCATCTGTTCGTCTATCTGTTCGTGGTCGCCTTTTTTGGCGGGGCGCTGAGCATCTCGGTCAAGATGATCGCCAGCGCCCTGCTGATGGGGATGAGCGGCGCCTATCCGTGGCATACCATCAGCGCCGACTACCTCTCCATCTGGCCGCTGCTGCTCTTCCCCGAAGCCCTGCTCAACGGCATGACCATGACCTTGCTTGCCGTCTATCGCCCCCACTGGGTCAACACCTTCTTCGATCGGGAATACCTAGGGCGCTAAGCGCGTACGCCATGCTTGCGGCCAACCTGCCCGCAACTCAGCGCTCACCCACGGACAGTAAAAGCCCCTGACGAGCAGGGGCCGGGCAACAAGAGGAGGAAAGCTTAGAAGCGGTATTCGATATGCAAAGTATGGGTATCCAGGCCGGGGTTTTGCTCATACATGTTGGCGTTGGACATGTGCTCATACTGATAGCCAATCAGCCAGTTCTTGGTGATCGCATACCCCAGACCAATACCGGTGACAAACTGAAAAGGGCCGCCGTAATCCTTGAAGCTATTGCCGCGATGGCCGAACTCATGATCAGCCAGCCAGATCATCTCCGCTGGCAACCACGCTACCCAGTTCCCCCACAGACATTCAGAGCGCGCCCCTGTGCCCAATCTGGCAGTGCGCTCATCACCGACCTTCAGCATGCCGCCACGCACACCCAGACCAAACTGGCAGCCAGAATCCCCCCAGCGCCAGAACATGTGGTGATATTTGGCGTCTGCCGTGAAGATGCTGAGTTTCTCGTTTTCGGATGGTGTGCCCAGTTGCAGGGCAACAATGTTGTCATTGGCGATGGCTCCGGTGCTGGCTATCAACGAAGCCAGCAGTCCCGAGAGCAAGAGTGTGTTAGCGCGCATGCCCCCTCCTACATCCTCTTTATCCGGTATACCCCCTAAAACTCAAATGGGCACATCTCAGGAATAGTCAGTCGTAGTGGAGATTGTCAATAAACCATGCATGTTTGGGCACAGTGTTGCCAGCATAGGAATGTAAGCTGGCAAGCTATCTGGATAGTTGGTAACCCCTTCATGCTCGGCACCAACTACACCAGCTAGAGGGGGCCTAGGTTATGGCAATTTATATCGGGAAATATCTCGTTGCTGACCAAAGTTATGGCAAATCACTGATCAAATATTGGAAGGCCTGAATCCCGTTGCGGTGACTTTTGGCTGACGACCTCAGTGACCATAGCCTTCCAGCAACTGCTCTAGATATACCGTTACAGGCTGCGGGGGCGCAGGTGGGCGTGCCAGCGGGCTTCCCACTTCTTGAACAGCCAGACGATGACGAAGGTGAGCAGCATGTAGAGCAGGCCTGCGGTCAGGAAGGCCTCGAACGGGCTGTAGTAGCGGGAGTTGATGATCCGCGCGGCGCCGGTCAGATCTACGATGGTGATGATGCCAGCCACCGCCGAGCCCTGCAGCATGAAGATCACCTCGTTGCTGTAGGCGGGCAGCGCTCGACGAAACGAGTTGGGCAAAATGATGCGGGTGAGGGTTTGCCAGCGGCTCATGCCAAAGGCGTTGGCCGCTTCAATCTGCCCCTTGGGCATGTTGAGCACGGCGCCGCGCACTATCTCTGCGGTGTAGGCGCCGGTATTGAGGGTGAACGCCAGCAAAGCGCAGAACCAGGCTTCGGCAAACAGGGTCCAGGCTGCGCTGTTTTTCAGCCACTCCCACTGGGCAGCGCCGTAGTAGATGATAAAGAGCTGTACCAGCAAGGGGGTGCCACGAAAGAAGTAGATATAGGCCCAGATCGGCCCCTTGATCAGCCAGTTGCGACTGTTGCGCAGTATCCCCATGGGTACCGCCAGCGCCAGACCGAGTATGAGGGATGCCGCCACCAGCAGCACTGTGGTGTAAAGCCCCTGCCAGTAGGTAGGCCACTCTTTGAGAATGATTGAGAAATCCATGGCTTACCTCGTCTTTATCGCATAGTGACGCTCGGCCCACTTCAGTGCCGAGGTGGAAACCGCAGTGAAGATCAGGAAGATCAGGGCCACCGCCATGTAAAAGGTGAAGGGCAACTGGGTCGAGCCTGCCGCCAGGGACGCTTTGCGCACCATGTCATCGAGGCCGATGATGGAGACCAGCGCCGTGGTCTTGAGCAGTACCAGCCAGTTGTTGCCAAACCCCGGCAGGGCGTGGCGCATCATCTGGGGAAACAGGATCCGGACAAAGACCTGGGTTGCCCGCATGCCAAAGGCGCGAGCAGCTTCCAGCTCCCCCTTGTCCACCGCCAGAATGGCGCCGCGGAATGTCTCCGTCATGTAGGCACCGAAGATGAAACCTATGGTGGCGACCCCGGCCGCAAACGGGCTGATATCGATGTAATCAGGCAGCAGGGAGACCCACTCCTGATTGGGATTGCTCTCAAGCAAGAAGTTGTTGTAGGTCTCGTTGACCCAGGTACAGACGCTGTTGATCAGCACCTGACCGCCGAAGAACAGCAGCATCATCAGCACCAGATCGGGAATGCCGCGAATGACGGTGGTGTAAGTGGTCGCAATGCCCCTGGCCCACTTGTAGGGCGACAGTTTGGCGAGCGCCCCCAGCATCCCCAGTAGCAGCGCCAGCAGCAACGAGGCCAGCGCCACTTCCAGAGTGACCCAGGCGCCCTCCAGCAGGGAGGCTTCGTATCCTTTCAAATCAAACATATGCAGCTCCATTGCACATTGAGTGGGCTCGCCCCTCCCAAGCAGAGGCTCCATATTCTTTAAAACCACACATATGCAGCTCCATTGCAATCAAGCAGGCCCATCACTCCTTGCGGGAGATAACGGGCCCGATATGACGACTGACGGCAGTCAGCCTGTCGTTCCTGGTTCGCCGTCGGCACCGCAAGGACCCCAAGCCTCCTCCTGGCTCTTTCATACAAGGGAGGGAGTTTGCAACGCCTCCCCCTTGTGAAGGGGAGGCCAGGAGGGGGTTTTGATGATCCGCCGTAGACGTCTCTTTCTTACTCGCCGTAAACGACGCTCTGCTTATTCGCCGTAAACGTCGAACTCGAAGTACTTGTCGTTGATTTCCTTGTACTTGCCGTTGGCGCGCAGGGCCAGGATCGCCGTGTTGAATTTCTCTTTCAGATCCTTGTCAGCCTTGCGAACGGCGATGCCGGCACCCTCACCAAACCACTTGGGATCGGTCAGTTTCGGGCCGACGAATTCAAAGCCGTCACCGCCCTCTTTTTTCAGCAGACCATCGGTGATGGCAGCGGAGTCAGCCAGCACATAGTCAACACGACCGGATTTCAGATCGAGGTAGGCTTCATCGGCGGTGCCGTAACGCTTGATGGTGGCGTTGGGGAAGTTGTCGGTGATGTAGGTATCCATGGAGGTAGCGCGTTGCACCGCCACGGCCTTGCCATCCATGAAGGCCTTGTCGAGCTGGACCTCAGTGCCTTTCTTGGCGGCGAAGCGGGCTGGAATGTGCTGGTACTTCTGGGTGAAGTCCACCTTCTTCTTGCGCTCTTCCGTGATGTCCATGGTGGCAATGATGGCGTCATATTTGCGCGACAGCAGCGCCGGTATGATGCCGTCCCAATCCTGTTTGACCAGGGTGCACTTCACCTTCATCTCTGCGCACAGGGCGTTGGCGATATCGATGTCAAAACCCTTCACTTCGCCACTGGGCTCGGTCCAGGAGAAGGGAGGATAAGCACCTTCCACCCCGATCCGCACTTCTTTCCACTCCTTGGCCATCAGGCTACCGGAAGACAGGGCAGTCACTATGGCAGTCGCCAGCATCAGCTTGTTCATGTATCTCTCCTTGATAAAATCGTCGACTGTTAACGTTGGATCCCGCCCATCAATAGATGGAAGAGATAAATTGCTTGAACCGTTCCGATTTGGGATGGGCAAAAATCTCCTTGGGGTTGCCCTCCTCTTCCACGCGCCCCTGATGCAAAAACATTACCTTGTTCGACACATCACGGGCAAACGACATCTCGTGGGTCACCACTAGCATGGTGCGCCCCTCTTCGGCCAGCTCACGCATCAGGCCGAGCACCTCACCCACCAGCTCGGGATCGAGCGCCGAAGTGGGTTCGTCAAACAGCATCACTTCGGGATCCACCGCCAGCGCCCGGGCAATGGCCGCACGCTGCTGCTGACCGCCGGAGAGGTGACCCGGGTAGTAATCCCGGCGCTCCCACAGGCCCACCCGATTGAGCAGATGCTCCGCCTTGGCGATGGCTTCGGCGCGGGGGATCTTCAGCACCTGGATAGGCACCTCTATGATGTTCTGCATGATGGTCATGTGCGACCAGAGGTTGAAACTTTGAAACACCATGGCCAGACGGCTACGGATACGCTCCACCTGACGCACATCCTCCGCCAGCCGCTCGCCAGCCCGGTTGGTTTTCATCCGGATAAGCTCGCCATGAAGCGAAACAGTGCCGGAAGAGGGTGTTTCCAGCAAATTGATACAACGAAGAAAGGTCGACTTCCCCGAGCCGGAGGAGCCGATCAGGGAGATCACGTCCCCCTTGTGGGCGGTCATGTCGATGCCCTTGAGCACTTCGTGGGTGCCGAAATACTTGTGCAGTTCACGAACTTCCAGTGCGGCAACGTCGCTCATCCATTACAACCTTGTCTGTCCCTAGACGCCGCTACGGCGTGACTCAGCCATCGTCCATTTAACAAAAAGTTAACCGATGGCAACCTTCAGCGAAAATATCACTCGACTAGTCAAAAAACAATACAGAACGGTGGTCTTTGGTGTTTTGTCTGTATTTTTATTGGTCTAATCGGTATTTTTCAGCACTTTGTCTGCATAAAACCCTATCCAGACCAGTGCGGCAACACCGCCTTTTTATACCCACATCGCAAGGGTGGCAAGAAAATTCCTGCATCATGGTCATAACTGTGCCCAAGCAGCTTTATTCACCCTGCGGATGTTTGCATCTTGTTGAAAAGTGGGCTGACTCGTCGATTCTCCTGCTGCACCAAGGCGAGCCACTGCGCCACATCAGTGCATGGATTTGCACCAAAAACATAACAACTTGATAAAAAAGCCCCGGATGAAACATCCAAACTCACAGATATGTGACACAGAGCCAATAAGTAGTGATAAGGTGTCATTTTTATCAGTTTTGTGATCGAGGCCCCGATGTTGCTCAATGTATTGCTGATCCTGCTGCCGCTGGCAATCGGCTATCTGATCCCCCTCTCTTCCGCCCGGCTCATCAAGCTGGTCAATCAGTCGCTGGGCAAGATGGTCTATCTCATCCTGTTTCTGATGGGGCTGGGGCTCGCCTATGTGGAGAACCTGGGCAGCAACCTTGCGGTGATCTTCAAGGTGGCCGGTGTCATGCTGGCCGCAATTACCTTCTGCAACCTGCTGGCGCTCTGGTGGCTCGACAAACGCAGCCCGCCGACCCATGAGGCGAGTGACGCCAAGATGCCGAGCAAGCTGCACCTGCTGTGGGAATCACTTCAGCTCTGCTTCGTGGTGCTGGGGGGCGTGCTGCTGGGGCTGCTGGTGGATCTGCGGATCTTGCCCATCGACAAGTTGAGTGAGTGGGCCCTGATGTTGTTGCTGCTGCTGATCGGGGTCCAGATGCGCAACTCCGGTATGCGACTGCGCCAGATCCTGCTCAATCCCTGGGGCATGAAAATCGCCTTTACCGTCATCGTCAGCAGCTGGCTGGGCAGTCTGCTGGCAGCCCAGTTGCTCGGCATGCCATTCAGTCATGGCTTGGCGATCAGCTCCAGCTTCGGCTGGTATTCGCTGTCGGGCATTCTGGTGGCCGACAAGCTGGGGCCAGTGCTCGGCTCCGCCGCCTTTATCAACGATCTGGGTCGCGAGCTTATCGCCATTCTCATCATCCCCATATTGATGCGCCGCCACCCCTCTGCCGCCATCGGCTACGGTGGCGCCACTGCGCTGGACTTCACCCTGCCGGTCATTCAGAAATCCGGTGGCATCCAGGTAGTACCTGTGGCGATTGTCTCCGGCTTTATCCTGAGCCTGCTCGGCCCCATCCTGATCCTGGGCTTCCTGGCCATTTAAACCTGCCAACCCCATCACGCCCGACCCGAGTGTCGGGCTTTTTTGTGCCAACCCCTTGCCGCCTGGTCGCCAGCCATAGGCAAGCAGAGCCGGATCCGCTAGGCTCACCCTCAGTTTTCATTTGCTGGTCAACCCTAGCCCCATGAATTATCTGGCTCATCTGCATCTGGCTGCCCATACCCGAAGTTCCCTCACCGGCAATCTGCTGGGGGATTTTATCAAGGGACCACTGCCAAGCACCCTCGCCCCCGAGTTCGACGAGGGGATCTGGCTGCATCGCAAGATTGATGCCTTCACCGATACCCACCCGGAGCACAGGGCAGCCGTGGCCTGCTTTGAGGCGCCCTGGCGCCGCTTTGGCGGCATACTGGTGGACATGCTCTACGACCACTGGCTCAGTGTGTACTGGTCACAGTTTTGCGCAGAGCCTCTGCCCCGCTTTTTGCAACACAGCTATGACCAGCTCTTGGCAGATCACCTGCTGCTGGCAGACGGCTTGCCAGCGGCACTGAAACGGATGGCGGAGCAGAACTGGATTGCCTCCTATCGTCACAAAGAGGGGCTGGGACTGGCCCTCAATGGCATAGGCCATCGTCTGCGCCGCCCTGTGTTGCTCGGCGATGCCCTCACCACCCTGGATGAGATGGATTGGCACACCTGCGAGCTGGGCTTTCTGCGCTTCTATCCCCAGCTGATGGCATTTAGCGAGCAGCAGCTCGCCCACTATCGCGAGACGGGCGGCCACGCGGGATTGCGGCCATAAAAAACCGGACCCAGGGTCCGGTTTGCAGATAAAGGCGCACTGAACCAGTGCCTTATTTCTCTTCTTGTGAAAGCTCACCCTTCTTCTTGCGAATGCTGAGGCCCAGCTCCCGGCCACGCAGGCGGGCGTAATAGATGGTGCCGACAAACGCCAGTGTGGTGAACACCAGTTCAACCACAGCCAGCCAACGCTCCCCTTCATCCGTGGTGATCAGCGTCAGGGCGTGCAGAAAATAGGGCATCAGCACGAAGTTGCCCCAGGCGTGGGTGTAAGGGTTGCCCTGTACTATGCCCTTGAGCGGGAACAGGAGCGGCACAGTCCAGATCACCGGCAGCAACCAGGGATTGAGGTCAGGGTGGGGAGAGAGAAACAGGTGCCAGAGGATGACCCAACCCAGCAGGCCAAAGAAGCCGACCAGGGTCAGCAGACGGGCGAAGCGAGTGGTCACTTGAGGATCTCCAGCACCTGCTCGGGGGGGCGGCCGATGCGGGCTTTGCCATCTTTGATGACGATGGGGCGCTCGATGAGCTTGGGATTCTGGTGCATGGCGCGAATGAGGGCATCGCCACTCTGATCCGCCAGCCCCAGCTCTTTGTAGAGATCTTCCTTGGTGCGCATCAGCTGGCGCGGATCGGCAAAGCCCAGTTGGATCAGCAGGGTGCGAATGACATCTTCACTCGGCGCCTGCTCCAGATAGAGCACCACATCCGGGGCGATCCCGTGCTGTTCCAGCAGGGCCAGGGTTTCACGGCTCTTTGAACAGCGCGGATTGTGGTAGATTTGGGTCTCGCTCATGGTAACTCCCTGATATGGCAAGATGGGACAAGAAACGGCGCTATTGTAGGGGAAACGGATGGTCAGGGTAAGCGGCAGGGCAAAGGAAATGAAACGAATTTGTTGGCTGATTGTGGCGGCTCTGCTGACAGCCTGCTCCCCGGCCCCAGAATTCAGCAACAGCCAGGGCCAGCCGGTCACGCTGGCGCAGTTTGCCGGCAAACCGCTCTTGGTCAACTACTTCGCGCCCTGGTGCGCCCCCTGCCTGCGGGAATTGCCGCTGCTGGAGACACTGGCGCAGGAGGGCAAGATAGCCGTGGTGATCATCAGTTACGATCCCGCCACCCCGGCCGAGCTGGGGGCACTGGCCAGTCGCCATCACATCAGAGTCCCGCTGCTGATCGCCGATAAAGAGGCGCACTTCCCCTTCTCTCTCCCAACCGGGCTGCCCACCAGCTATCTGCTCGATGGCGAGGGCCGATTGCAAGCGACGCTGGTGGGAGAACTCGACGGGCAGAAGATTGCCGCCCTCAAGGTGCGGGCTGCGCAATTTCGTTAGAGAAGCTCCCCTCCCCTTGCCAGGGGAAGCACCAATGCGCCTTCCTGACATTTGAGCGTCTGCGACGCTTCTCTTTCATCACGAGTCTGCCGCCCCGCCCCCTTGTGAAGGGGTGGCAGAGAAGAGTCTTCCGCCCGGGAAGAAAACGGGGCGCGCCATTGCTGGAGCACCCCGTTTCACCGCATGTCTGAGTCATCACCCTTTCAGGCTGTCGAGATCCTTTTTCGCGCGCTCCAGCTCTGTGATGCGCGCCTCCAGTCTGGCCAGGGTCAGCTTGTCGCTGGTGGTGCCACGGGCCACGATCAGCTCGTCGATGGCGGCTTGATAATCCCCGCGCAGGGAGAGCATCTCGGCGCGCGCCATGTGCAACTCTGTCATTCGGCCCGCCTTGCGATAGGCATCGGAAAGCAGGTTCCAGGCCAGGCTGTTCTCTTCGTGATCCCGGGCATAGGGGTCCAGGATGGCGATGGATTTCTTGTAATCGCCCCCTTCCAGATAGGCGTTACCCAGGTTGACCACCACCACTTCGTTATCCGGCATGCGGGCGCGGAACTTCTCCAGCCGTGCAATGGCCTGGGCGCTGCGTCCCTTGGCGAGATCGATATCGGTCAGGGCATCGACCACGAACAAGTCTTCCGGATGACGGGTGGCCAGCTCCTGCATCAGGGTGTCAGCCTCATCGGTGCGTTTGAGTTGCAACAAGGCCAGCGCCTTGCCATAGGTGGCAGCATCCTTGAGGGGGTAATCCCCTTTTTGCAGACGACTGTCGAAATAGCTGAGCAGCGCCTGTGGGGTCTCGGTGCCATA
>Ga0115550_1000290_pt1 | contig 43509 bp, 37 predicted proteins | sample COGITO_mtgs_1005_FD_87177 | JGI IMG/M metagenome (GOLD analysis project Ga0115550, IMG submission 87177) | Pelagic marine microbial communities from North Sea - COGITO_mtgs_100511 | ecosystem: Environmental > Aquatic > Marine > Epipelagic | place: Germany:Helgoland, sampling site Kabeltonne...
ACTTTATTAGATGGATTGGATAAAACCGAAGATTTTGAATTGATTAAATCGAAGAGAAACTAATTTTATTTCTCTAAATCAATTACAATTTTACCTTTTACTTTTCTATCCATCATATCTTCTAATGCTTTCGGAGCATCGTCTAAAGAATAGGTAGCATCTATATGAGGTTTTATGTCTCCTTTCGCAAACCAAGTCAATAATTGATGAATATTTTGTAAACTTTTCTGTGGTTCTTTTTGTGCAAATACACCCCAAAAAACACCAACAATATCAGCTCCTTTTAATAGCGGTAAATTAAGAGGAATCTTAGGGATTTGTCCGTTAGCAAAACCAATTACCAAATGTCTTCCTTTCCAGGCGATGGATCGAAATGCTTGTTCAGAGAAATCTCCACCAACGGGATCATAAATAACATCTACACCTTTTCCGTTGGTTAATTCTTTCACCCGCTCTTTTAAATTCTCTGTTGTATAATTTATAGTTACATCTGCGCCAAATTCTTTGCATAAAGCTAGTTTTTCATCTGAAGAAGCTGCTGCAATCACCTTTGCTCCCATCAATTTTGAAAGTTCTACCGCTGTAATTCCGACTCCTCCTGATGCACCCAATACCAAAACGGTTTCTCCTTCTTGTAATTTTGCTCTGTCTTTTAATGCATGAAACGATGTTCCGTAGGCTAATAAAAATGCGGAGGCATTCACCATCGACATTCCACTGGGTTTTGGGAAACAATCTTTAGCAGGAATAATTGCTTTTTCTGCGAAACCACCAAACGGAATAAAACCAACAACTTCATCGCCAATTTGAAAACCTTTTACTTCTTCACCAACGGCTTCAATAATTCCGGCAACATCACTTCCTGGTGAAAATGGAAATGGAGGTTTAAATTGATACTTCCCTTGTATGATTAATGTATCTGGGAAATTGACACTACACGCTTTTACAGTGATTAACAATTCTCCTTTTTTGGGTGAAGGATTCTCTACTTCTTGATAAGTTAATGAAGAGGGCAATTCGAATTGGTTACAAACAATGGCTTTCATAAATAGTATTTGGATTCTAAAAATACATCCAAAATCTAGAATAAAAAAAGCTTCTTGAAAAATCAAGAAGCTTTTTTATTTTGTACAGGTACTTCGACAATGCTCAACATAAACTCAGAGACTCCCTTCGATTTCAGTTCTACTAGCTCACTGCAAACGCTCAGGGTAAACTTCTCGTCTCTATTTTTTTTTAATAACTTTTCTAAAAAGCAAAAACTCCTTGAATCATCAAGGAGCTTTCTCTTATTGTACAGGCGGAGAGACTCGAACTCTCACACCTCGCGGCACTAGATCCTAAGTCTAGCGTGTCTACCAATTCCACCACGCCTGCAACTAAACTGAACTATTTTTCAGCATTCGGAGTGCAAATATAAGCATTCGTCTCAAATCGCAAAGCAGATTCTTACTAATTTTAGTATTTTTGAGTTCAAGTAAAAACAAATCATGTCAGACATAAAAAAATATATTGAAACGAACAAAGATCGTTTCATCAATGAACTCATTGAACTTTTAAAAATTCCTTCTGTTAGTGCAGATCCTGCCTTTAATCAGGATGTTTTAAATACGGCTGATGCCGTTAAAGAAAGCCTAGAAAAAGCAGGGTGTGATTTTGTAGAAATATGCGAAACTCCTGGATATCCAATTGTTTATGGAGAAAAGATAATTGATAAAAATCTACCAACTATCTTAGTCTATGGTCATTATGATGTTCAACCAGCTGATCCTTTACATTTATGGGACTCTCCAGCTTTTGAACCCGTAATAAAGAAAACCGATATTCATCCAGAAGGAGCCATTTTTGCTCGTGGTGCGTGTGACGACAAAGGTCAGATGTACATGCACGTTAAAGCTATGGAATATATGACGGCTACAGGAAATCTTCCTTGTAATGTAAAATTTATGATTGAAGGTGAAGAAGAAGTTGGTTCGGAAAGCTTGGGTTGGTTTGTTAAACAACATCAAAAAAAATTAGCGAATGACGTCATCTTAATTTCTGATACCGGAATGATTGCCAATGATATTCCTTCTATCACAACAGGATTACGGGGTCTAAGTTATGTAGAAGTTGAGGTTACTGGACCTAACAGGGATTTACATTCTGGATTGTATGGTGGAGCAGTTGCAAATCCTATCAATATTCTAACAAAAATGATTGCTTCATTACATGATGAAAATAATCATATTACCATTCCCGGTTTTTATGATAAAGTCGAAGAATTATCAAGATTAGAACGTGATGAAATGGGTAAAGCTCCTTTTTCTCAAGAAGCATACAACAAAGCTCTTGATATTGAAGAAGAGCATGGTGAAAAAGATTATTCAACCAATGAAAGAAATTCTATTAGACCAACACTTGATGTCAATGGAATTTGGGGTGGATATACTGGAGAAGGTGCAAAAACTGTGATTGCCTCAAAAGCCTATGCAAAAATATCGATGCGTTTGGTTCCTAATCAGGATTGGCATGAAATCACTGATTTATTTGTAAAACATTTTGAGAGTATCGCTCCTAAATCTGTGAAAGTAAAAGTAACTCCACATCATGGTGGACAAGGTTATGTCACTCCAATTGATAACATCGCTTATCAGGCAGCAAGCAAAGCGTATGAAACAACCTTTGGAAAAACGCCTATTCCTCAAAGAAGTGGTGGAAGCATTCCGATTGTTTCTTTATTTGAAGACGAATTAAAAAGCAAAACGATATTAATGGGATTCGGTTTAGATAGTGATGCAATTCACTCACCTAACGAACATTTTGGTATCTTTAATTACTTAAAAGGAATCGAAACCATTCCTTATTTTTATAAATATTTTACAGAATTATCTAAATAAAAAAAAAGAGCCATTGGCTCTTTTTTTTATTTGAGAATATATGCTTTTATGATATAGTCTATTTCTGGATAATTCTTCTTTAAAAACTTGTTCCCGAATTTATTTATCGAATCTTGTTTCATTCCAAGTTTATTTCCATACTTATCATAAAATTTCAATACATTGTCCATACCACTGGTAACTTTAGCAATGACAGGAAATCCTTTTACACCAGAATAATCTAAAGAATCTAAGCGCTTATTATCTTTTAGGTTGATAAAAATTTGAGTTGTTCTCGTTTTTACTGTTGATCTAGCAAAAGCTACGGTTCCTTTTATATTAGATAATTGAACTTCTTCATCTTCTACTCCAATACCATTCCAGCTTTTATTGACAATACTGTCATTATGAATTCCAAACTGTGCCACAAAATTAGGAACCACTCTAAATATAGCTATATCTGTATAAAATTCATTTTTAATCAATTGATATAAACGATCTACACCCTTTGGAGACCATTCTCTATTTGCTTGAATATCAAAGTTTCCTTGTGTCGTTTCAAAACGAGCTCTAAAAGTTTCAGGTGCTTGTTCTTTTGTCCACTTTTCTTTGAAGAGTTTTGGACTACATGAAACAATTGAAATAATTGAAATAATTATTACAGCGAAAAAAAATCTTTTCATAATCGAGTAGTATCATTTATTAATCGGTTCAAAGATATTGAAATGTACCTTCATGTTTAAATAAATCGAACTATTTAGTATCGGCATTTAACTTTCTATTAAGAAACAAATTAGCTTCTAGAACGTTCTAATAGAATAACCCATCTTTAAAACTATTTCTATGCTCAAAAAATTCTTCTTGCTTTGTTCTGGCGTAGACCAAAAACTTATCGATAATTGTTCTAACGGCGAACAAAACAAATACGTTGGTATCGGTGCAACTGTTTTCTTTACAGCTGTAATGGCTACTTTGGCTGCTAGTTATGCATTATATACTGTTTTTGACAATATATTTACTGCTGTTTTTTTCGGATTGATATGGGGTTTACTCATTTTTAATTTAGATCGATTTATCGTTTCTACTATTAAAAAAAACGATTCAAAATGGAAAGAGTTACTTCAAGCAACACCTAGAATTATTTTAGCTATGATTATAGCAATGGTAATTTCTAAACCTTTAGAATTAAAAATATTTGAAAAAGAAATTAATCAAGTTTTATTGACTGAGAAAAATCAAATGACCCTTGAGAATAAAGATCAATTAGCAAAACAATTTGAACCCGAAATCTTACAATTAAATGAAGGAATTAAATCTTTAAAGCAAGAAATCTCTGATAAAGAAATAGTTGTAAACGATTTGTATGAAACTTATATTTCTGAAGCTGAAGGAAGAAAAGGAACCCTGTTATTAGGAAAAGGTCCGGTTTACAAAGAAAAAAGAGACAAACATGACGCTGCCTTACAAGAACTCTCAATCTTAAAAAAAGACAATACTCTAAAGATTAAAGACAGTGAAAATGCCATTGCTCAATTACAGATAGATCAGAAAAAAGCTATTGCAACAACACAACCGATTATTACAAATTTTGATGGTTTTATGGCGAGAATTAATCCTTTAGGGAAACTTCCGTGGTTGCCCTCTTTCTTTATTTTTTTATTGTTTTTAGCGATAGAAACATCACCGATTTTCACCAAATTAGTTTCTCCAAAAGGAGCATATGATTACAAACTAGAAGAAGAAGAATCTGCAATTAAAACTTGGGCAAACCAACAAATCCATCAACAAAAAATGATATTAGATGCTGATGTTATTGTAAATGAGAAAGTCTATAAAGACATTCAAGAAGATGAAGATGTATATGCATACAAACGTCAAAAAGCAAGAGAATTAATGCGAGATCAAGCAGATGCTTTTTATAAAAAACAAAAAGGATTATTATAATTGAATGCTATTATGAGAAATCTAATTTAGAAGGCAATTGAAAACTAATAAAAAAGTAGTCTACTATCTAAAAAAGATGATTGATAAAAGATGGTTTCGAGAACCTCTGGTAAATATATTTTCACTGAATAAAGTGAGTAAATGACAAGATATTACTCCTTATCAGACATTTTCTTCACATAATCAGTAATAATAACAATTTGTGTTGGACCTACTTTACCTTCAATATATTTTGCATTTTCATGATCTAAAGAAATTCGTCTTACTGCTGTTCCTTGTTTTGCAATCATACTAGATCCTTTTACTTTTAAATCTTTAATTAACACAACCGAATCACCTGCTTGTAAAATAGCTCCGTTGGCATCTCTATGAATTATTTTTTCACTTTCATCTAAATGTTCTCCTGTTTCTTTGGCAAAATTTAATTCAGACTCTTCTAAATACATCATATCTAATAAATCTTGTGGCCAACCTTCTTTTCTTAAACGAGACAACAATCTCCAAGCAACAATTTTTACTGGACTATATTCAGACCACATACTATCATTTAAACATCTCCAATGGTTGGCATCGGTAGTTTCTGGATTTTCAATTTGTCCTATACAAACATCACAAACTAATACACTTCCATCAACACCTCCAGTTGAAGTTGGAGGAACTTCATACATCTCTAAATTATTTGGAGAAGTACATAATTCACATTGATTTCCACTTCTACTTTGTAATTCTTCTAATAATGTCATATGATTTATTTGTTTGGTAAATGTATTATTATTTAACTTCCAAAGAAGTGAATTTAAAAGTATTTCCATCAAAAAGCCCTTTATCACTTAACTTTAAAGACGGGATTACTAGCAAAGCCATAAAAGATAATGACATAAATGGAGCTTTTAAAGTACTACCCATTTGTTTTGCCAAGATATCCAATTCTGCGTAAGATTTCCCAATTACTTCAGCAGATTGATCACTCATTATACCTGCTACTGGTAATGCTACTATTCTTTCTACGGCTGTATCAACCACACAAATTCCTCCTTTATTTTTAATCAATAGATTAACTGCTTTACAAATCATTTCATCGGATGTTCCTACAGCGATAATATTATGAGAATCATGTCCTACAGAACTTGCAATTGCTCCAGTTTTTAATCCAAAATTTTTAATAAATGCTATCGAAGGTTTAGAATTTTGATATCTGTTAACCACCGTCATTTTTAGCACATCATTTGTTGTATTTGACACTAAATTTCCATCAATTATTAATGAATCTGAAGCAATTTCATTGGTTACCAATTCTCCATCCAATGCTTCGATTACTCGAATTTTTTTTGAATTGGATAAAAACGCAAAGTCAGACACGTTTTTCTTTTCTGTGTTAAAATTATTCAACACATCAAATTCTGCATGTTTTACATATGAGTTTCCATTTTCTGCGACCAATTCTCCATTGATATACGTTCGCATTACCTTAAATTTTTCTAAATCTTCTACCAGAATAAAATCAGCATCGTCTCCTTCTTGCAATAACCCAACATCTAAATTATAGTGTTTTACAGGATTCACACAAGCCGCTTGTAAGACTTTAAAAACATCCATTCCTTTTGCTACAGCTCTTTCGCACAATAGATTGATATATCCGACTAACAAATCATCAGGATGTTTATCATCTGAACAAAACATCATGTTTTCAAAATGCTCAGGCAATAAATCAATTAAGGCTTCAAAATTCTTTGCGGCACTTCCTTCTCTAATGATGACTTTCATTCCTTTCTGCAACTTTTCAGAAGCTTCATCATAGCTAAAACATTCGTGATCTGTTGAAATTCCGGCTGAAATATATTTGGTAACAGCTTCGCCTCGTAGACCAGGAGCATGACCATCAATAGGTTTATTATAATATTTTGCCCAAGCTATTTTTTTCATCACTTCTTCATCGTCAAATAAAACTCCAGGATAATTCATCATTTCAGCTAAATATTTAATAGCTGGATTGGCCATCATTGTTTTGATATCATCAGAATTTATAACTGCCCCTGCACTTTCAAATGACGTTGCAGGAACACAAGATGGAGCACCAAAATTAAATTTTAAAGGGACTTTCTTTCCGTTTTCAATCATAAAATCAACACCTTTTACTCCTAAAACATTGGCGATCTCATGCGGATCAGAAACTGTAGCAACAGTTCCATGAATAACCGCAATTTTTGCAAATTCTGACGGAACCAACATAGAGCTTTCTATATGAATGTGGGCATCTATAAATCCTGGAAGAATAAAATTTTCTTCAGAATGTTTTGATTCTCGAACATCAACTATTTTTCCATTCTCAAACTCAACTTCACCTTTATAGATTCGTCGTTTTTTAATGTCTACAATATTTCCTCTAATAATCATCTTGTGATATTTATAAAACAAAGTAAGTGAAATTAAAATACTTATCTTTAAACCTCAAATTAAAAATCAATAATCAAATCATGTATAAAAAAACACTTGTTTTAGCCTTAGGATTCTTTATCTCTTTTGCTAGTTTATCACAAAAAAAGGAAGTTAATAAATGGGATGTAAATAATCCTCATGAGGATTGGAAATATAAAAACTTCAATCTTAAAACAGATGAAGGTACTTGGATGAATTTAGATATAAGTCCTGATGGAAAAACAATTATTTTTGACATGTTGGGCGATATATATAGTATGCCTGTTTCTGGTGGAAAAGCTACAGCTTTAAGAACTGGTTTAGCCTATGAAGTTCAGCCTAGATTTAGTCCCGATGGAAAATATATATCCTTTACAAGTGATCTTGAAGGCGGAAATAATATTTGGGTAATGACTGCTGATGGAAAAAATGCAAAATCAATTACCAAAGAAAAATTCAGATTGTTAAACAATGCTGTTTGGACACCAGATGGAAAGTCGATCATTGCAAGAAAGCATTACACTTCTCAACGTTCTGTTGGCGCAGGAGAGATGTGGCAATATTCATTTTCTGGAAGTGCTGGTTTGCAATTAACTAAAAGAAAAAATGACCAGCAAGATGTAAATGATCCTTCTGTATCACCCGATGGAAAATATTTATACTATTCAGAAGACATGTATCCTGGCGGATATTTTCAATACAATAAAGACCCAAATAGTCAGATATATGCCATTAAACGATATGATTTTTCTACTGGAAAAACGATAATAGTTACAGGTGGACCAGGAGGTGCAGCGAGGCCTGTAGTTTCTAAAGATGGAAAATCATTAGCATTTGTAAAAAGAATTCGTGAAAAAACAGTTTTATACATTCATAATTTAGAAACTGGAGAAGAAACTCCAATTTACTTTGACTTGGATAAAGATCAGCAAGAGGCTTGGGCTGTTTTTGGTGTCTATCCTTATTTTAGTTGGATGCCTAACAATGAAGATATCGTTTTTTGGAGTGCTGGTAAAATTCACACCATAAATGTAGCTTCTAAAATTGTTAGAAACATTCCTTTTGAAATTGATGCTAAAATTAAACTTGCTGAAACTCACAATGTAAAAAGAAAAGTGTTTTCAGAAACGTTTACTTCAAAAATGATAAAAGATGCTAAAACTTCTCCTGATGGAAAAACATTAGTATTTACATCATTGGGTCAGATTTACAAAAAGAGTTTGCCAGATGGAACTCCAACTAGAGTAACCAATTTAACTGATTTTGAAGCGGATGCTAGTTTCTCTCCTGATGGAAAATCTATCTTATTTGTCACTTGGAATGATGAAAATCTAGGAAGTATCCATTCAATAAATTTAGACGGTACAGGATTAAAAAAACTAACTTCAGAAAAAGGGATCTATAGAACTCCAGTTTATGACAGATCTGGAAGTAAAATTGCTTATAGAAAAGAAAGCGGTAATGGTGATCAAGGTTTTGATTTCACAAAAGAAACCGGAATATACATCATGAGTTATACAGGTACGTATCCAAAAGAATCTCAGAATCTGGAGAATTTCCTATGTTTTCTCATGACAATCAACGTGTATTCTTTCAAACTGGAGGATCTTTCTTTGGAAACTTAACTAAAAAATTAAAAAGTGTAAACTTAGATGGAAAAGACGAAAAAAGTCATTTTACTTCTAAACTTGCCAATAGAATTGTACCAAGTCCAGATAATAAATGGGTAGCTATTATTCATCTACATAAAGTATATGTGGCGCCATTTGTACACAATGGAAAAGAGATTAATATTGATGCAAATACTAAGTCTTTTAAAGTAGAGAGCTTGTCTAAAGAAGCGGGAATTAGTTTACACTGGTCTTCTTCAAACAAAAAAGTTCATTGGACTTTGGGTGATGAGTATTTTACTAAAAATGTAATCAATAACACAACCGATCCTTTTGCAAAAACAAATTTAGATACAGCAGAAGCAACAGGAATCAAAGTTAATTTAGAAGTAAAATCAGATATCCCAGAAGGTAGAGTTGCTTTTACCAATGCTAGATTAATTACCATGGATAATGATAAAGTTATCGAAAACGGAACCATTATCGTGTATCAAAATAAAATTGAAAAAATTGGTAAATCAAGTTCTATAACAGTTCCAGCAGATACCAAAGTTTATGATATGAAAGGCAAAACCATTATGCCTGGAATTGTAGACGTTCATGCACATGTTGGTGCTTTTAGAAATGGATTAAGCACTCAAAAGCATTGGCAATTTTATGCAAACTTAGCTTTTGGTGTGACTACTTCTCACGATCCATCGGTTCATACCCAAGCAGCTTTTACTTTAGAAGAATTACAGAAAAGTGGAAAAACAGTCGGACCAAGATTATTTTCTACTGGATTTATTTTATATGGAGCTGAGGGAGATTTTAAAGCCGTTGTAAACAATTTAGAAGATGCACGTTTTGCTATAGCTAGAACGAAAGCTTTTGGAGCGAAATCTGTAAAAAGTTACAATCAACCTAGAAGAGAACAACGTCAGCAAATTATGCAAGCTGCTAGAGAGTTAGGAGTTAATGTAGTCCCAGAAGGAGGTTCAAATTTCTACTCTAATATGAGTATGATTTTTGACGGTCATACAGGGATTGAACATAATATTCCTGTAAATCCAGTATATAAAGATGTATTATCATTATGGAAAAACAGTAAAACTGGCTATACACCAACCCTAATTGTAAATTATGGAGGAATGAATGGAGAAATGTTTTTCTATGAAGAAAGTAATGTCTGGGAAAACGAAACTTTATTAAAATATACTCCAAGATATGTGGTTGATACAAGATCTCGTCATCGAATTAAAATTCCACAAAAAGAATATGAAAATGGACATATTTTAACATCAAGAACTGTAACAGATTTATCAAAATTAGGTGTAAAAGTAAATTTAGGAGCTCACGGACAATTACAAGGTTTAGGCGCACACTGGGAATTATGGATGCTACAACAAGGAGGGATGTCTAACCTAGACGCTTTAAAAGCGGCAACAATTAATGGCGCTGAATATATTGGTGTTGGTGATGAATTAGGCTCTCTAGTAAAAGGAAAATTAGCCGATTTAATTATTCTTGATAAAAACCCATTAGAAAATATTAGACATACAAACACTGTTACTCATACCATGGTTAACGGACGTTTATTTGATATTGCTACAATGAATGAAATTGGAAATTACGATAAGAAAAGAACTAAGTTCTATTGGGAAAACGGAAAATACAACCAAGGAGTACCTTTTAACTTTGATACTAGAAGCTTTACAAAACCGACTTGTAGTTGTCATGAATAAGTAACTATATTATCGAATATAAATAAACAAAACGCATCAGGAAATTTAATTCTTGATGCGTTTTGTTATTAACTTTAAAAGCTTGCTATAAATTATTCAATTCTTACTTTAGTTTTTTTGTCAAACTTTTCGCAACCAAATCATAGGAATGATCAATCAATTCAAAAGCTAACGAATCATTTACATCATCGTTTAATGTAACAGTATTCCAATGTGTTTTATTCATATGCCAACCAGGGTTAATTCCGTCATATTCGCTTCGTAATTCTTCCGATCTTTCAGGGTCACATTTTAGATTCACTTTTGTTTCACCTTGTTCCCAATGATCTAATCCTACCAACGCAAACATCTTTCCCTTCACTTTAAAAACTAGGGTAACATTATCAAAAGGGAAATGCTCGGTCACTCCTTTTTTTGTAATACAATGTTCTCTGAGTTGTTCTATGTTCATGATTTCTGTTTATACCTGATAATTTTTTCTGTAAACCCAATCCAAAACGGACTAATAATTAATGTGATTGCTATTAGAGATATGGTAAACGAATAACTAAACGAAGTGATAATATCCATATTATAAGCAGCAAGACATAACATAAAACTTAATTCACCGATTTGTGCTAGATATGCTCCACCTAAAATAGCGTCCTTCCAATCGGATGAAAATAATCGCAAAATAATAGTATTTAATAAATGATTGGTGAAAAAAACGGCCAATAATGCAACTAGAATAGTGTTGCTGTTGTTTAAAATAAATGCCAAATCTATTTGTAGGCCTACTCCAATAAAGAAGATTGATACAAAGAGAATTCTAAAGGAGTTAAGGGTGTCATGAATCCATTCTGTTGAGTTTCCAGCATGCATAATCATCCCTCCAATGAAAGAACCTAATGCTGGTGATAATCCAAAAAAAGAAGACAATAAAGCACCTCCAAAACAAAAAACCAACGCAATAAAAACTTGAAGCTCATGATCTTTTTCAATGGTTTTAGCAAATGGAATTTTGACTTCCTTTTTAATATAGATATAAATTAAAATAGCAGTAAAAACTACCGCACCAACCAATAACAAAGAGATATCTGTAGTAGATTGTTCTTTACCTCCTAACATAGAAATGATCACTAACATTGGTGCAATTAGGATATCTTGAGTCAATAAAATACTCAAAATATTTTTACCTAATTTACTTTCGATAATTCCTTTTTCTTGTATTATTCTAATAATTACTGCTGAGCTACTCAAAGAAATCACAAAGCCTAAGACTACTATTCTACTAATATTCCAATCAAGATAAGAACCTAAAAGATATACTGCAAATACACTAAAAAACACTTGAAATGTAGTGCCAATTATAGAAATTTTCCACTGTTGTTTAAACTCTGGCAAACTAATTTCCATTCCTACAAAAAAGAGTAGTAAAATTAGGCCTAACTCTCCTATCCCTTGAATAATCTCTGAATTTTGTATCAATCCAAATCCTGAATCACCCACTAAAATTCCAACTAAAATATACCCAATAATATAAGGCTGCTTCATTTTTTTCAATAACATTCCTAGAATTACAATTGAAAAAATAACAACAAAGGCTAGTGTTAAGAAAGTATTTAAATTAGCTAAAAGAGCCATGGAAATTGATTTTATCAAAAGTAATTTTAAAGATACAAGATATATGTTGTCGACATAAAATCTTTTCTAAATTTATAAAATCAACACAAATAAAAATGAAAAAATATATCTTAATTCTATTTCTTTTTTTTATTTACCAAGTAAGTGCTCAAAACAATAAAATATATCAAAATATTAAAACTCTGGTAAATGAGACTCAAAAAATCATTTCTATAAAAAAAATACTTTTTCTTAGAGTTTTTCTTCATTTTTAGGAAGTATTTGATACAGAACCGGTTTACTTGGACTTGCATCATTTTCAATAGCTGCAACCATTAGGTTTAAAAAATAAGTTCCGTCTTTTACTGAATTTGGAACATAAATAAATTCTGTAATTGTTGCATCTAAACGAAGTTTTTCAGCTGTATTCCAAAAAGCATTGTGCGAAAGTAATTTACCTTCATCTTTTTCTTTATCAACTGAAGGTAAATCAACTAGTAGATGTTTTATTCCTTTTTCTTTTAAATATATAGCGGCTTCTTCTAATAAATAAGTAGGATTTGTATTAGAATATTGCATGTTTTTTTTATCCGATAAATTGGGAAGGGTGCGAATAATAATAGCATCTCTTTTCTTATTTCCCAATGAAAATTGCAACTGCCTTTTGGTAATTACAAAATCCTCTCCTATATTTTCTGGCGGAATAGTTACCACCTCGGCTAAAAAGAAAAACTGATTTAAATGTTTATTGATTGAGTGAACCGTTTCTGTAATATGTCCTGCAGTTTCTGTATGTGTGCAATGAGAATGCGGGTTAAAATGAATATTATTAAAATTAACATCTGCACCTTCTTTTACAGAACCGACCCAATCATCAGAAGCAACTGGGAAAATTTTAGGAGGATCAATATACCAAGCATTTACATTGTCTTTTCCATCTCTTAAAGGAATAGATATATCAATTGGATTTGTTAAATCGATACTGTATTTTCTGGAGTTGTATTTTATTTCTGCTATCATTTATACTGAACTAGTTTCGTCATTTCAAAGAATTGTTTTAATTCCTAGAGAGATTTCTCCTTCTAGTCGAAATGACAGACAATTAATAATTTATAGGTTAATTTTAAATAAATCAGCTGAAATTCCGTCTGATAAAAATTTTCCTTTTTTGGTTGTTTTTAATTTTTTATTCTCAATATACAATAAATCTTCTTTTCTATATTTTTCAGATTGTAATAATAAGTAATCGTAATATTTTGTTCCAAAATCATTTTTCACTTTTTCTAAAGAGATTCCCAAAATGGTTCGCAAACCTGTCATTATATACTCATTGTATTGATCAGTAATGGTCAATATTTCTCTTTCAATGGGAAGTTTATCTTGTTTAATAGCCTCTATATATTTTGAATTGTTTCTCACATTCCAACCGCGTCTTTTTCCATCAAAAGAATGAGCAGAAGGACCAATTCCTAGATAACTTTTTCCTTCCCAATACGATGAGTTATTTTTACTGAAGTATCCTTCTTTTCCAAAATTTGATAATTCATAATGAATAAAATTATGTTTTGTCAATTCATCTAGTAATATATGAAACTGTTCTTGTGCTTGCTCATCATCTACATCATCTATAATTCCTTTTTTAATAAATGAAGCTAACGCTGTTTTGGGTTCTACAGTTAAAGCATAGCTAGAAATATGCGGAATTCCGAATGATAAAGCGGTTTCAATATTTTTTTTCCATTTCTCATTTGGTAAACCCGGGATACCATAAATTAAATCCACTGAGATGTTATCAAAGTGTTGAATTGCTAAAGACAAAGATTTTTTTGCTTCAATGGCATTATGTGCTCTATTCATCAATTTTAAATCTTGTTCAAAAAAAGATTGAATTCCAATACTAAGTCGATTGATTTTTGAACTCGCTAACTCAATAATTTTCTCTTTGGATAAATCATCTGGATTTGCCTCTAAGGTAATTTCTGGGTCTGTAATTACATCATGATTGTTATAAACTGCTAAAATAATCGAATCAATTTCCGATTGTGTTAACATACTTGGTGTTCCACCACCAAAATAGATGGTTTCAATAACATCATTATTTAATTCATCTTTTCTTAATTTAATTTCATGAATCAAAGAACTAACCAATTCATCTTTCTTTTTTAATGAGGTAGAAAAATGAAAATCACAATAAAAACATGCTTGCTTGCAAAAAGGGATATGAATGTAGATTCCGCTCAAATTGAATTATCAGTTATCAGTTATCAGAGATTATTTATTAATCCTTGTTGTCTTATGTTTTAAATTAAAATTTTACAAATTTCACCAGCTTTCAAATATAAATTTTGAAATTCTTCTTCTATCAAATCTCCGCTATCTTTTAATATGGATAACCAATATTTTGATTCTAGACATTCTTTATATGCTATTGACATATTTGCAGAAAAATCTGCTTTTGAAATTGCTCCATTAGCCTCAATAATATTTGCTTCAACTGAGGTTCCACTACTCATTAATTGCTTTGATAAAATAAATTCTTTTTCTTGTTTCATTAATTTTCTACTCAATTTGACTATCAATAGTGCAAAATCATAGGATATATTCTGTAATGGATTGTTTTCTAATTTCATAGCATTGAAATTTAATTAGTAATTATTATTTGTTTACACATGTTAATTGAGCAATATTAATTGATAATTGTTAAGTAATTTTCTTAGGGTTTTGTTTTACAAAAGCATCCCAACCAGAATAGCTTTTACCTCCAACTACTTTTCCTGAATTATAAAAATGACAGACTGCTGCAGCTAAACCATCTGTTGCATCTAGATTTTTTGGTAAGGTTTTTAAATTTAGCAAGGATTTTAGCATTAAAGCAACTTGTTCTTTACTGGCATTACCGTTTCCGGTGATTGCCATTTTTATTTTTTTCGGCAAATATTCGGTGATAGGAATTTCCCTAGACAAACCAGCTGCCATAGCAACTCCTTGTGCTCTACCTAATTTTAACATCGATTGTACATTTTTTCCAAAGAATGGTGCTTCAATTGCTATTTCATCCGGGTTATAGGTATCAATTAATTCTACGGTTCTTTCAAAAATGAGTTTTAATTTTAGATAATGATCATCGTACTTTTTTAGTAACAACTCATTCATTTGAATAAACTCCATTTTCTTACCAACAATCTTAATGAGACCAAAACCCATAATGGTAGTTCCGGGATCAATTCCTAAAATGATTTTTTCCGTGTTCAAATTTTACGTTCTTTGTGTTTGTGAATAGAACATCTTCTTACAAATCTAATCAATTCTTGTGGCTTGTCTTTAAACTCCTCACAGTTATTCTATCTGGATGTTCATCTATCCTATAATTGCAAATAACGATACATTGACTTTAACGGGTTTTTACTCAAAATTGATTGATATTGGTATTTATTATTTCCTTTTGTCACATTTCAAAAATAGTGTTCTTGTAATTTTATTTAGTTGTATTCATAGTTTTTTACACTACTTTTCTTTTGACAAAAGGAATTTGAATTGAATAATAGATGGATAATTAAATAGTATAGAGTCTTTAAAATTTAAATAATAATGACTTATAAATACTATTGGAAAGGAAGGACCTTTAAAAAATAATTTAATCAAAGATACTCGCTAAAATATTTTCTGCTTGATACCAAAGAAATAACACTAATATTAAAAGAGCAATTAAGAAAAGTCCTCTTTTGGGATTTGATTTTCTTCGATTGCCAAATTTTCTTTGAAATTTCATACGTTTATTTTAGAAAGTACTAATATAAAAAATTAACGTTTACTAAGTAGTGGTTTTTGTTAACTTGTAAAAATCATTTCGACTCAATAAAAAACACCTACAAATTCTATGAAGTATTTTTTAATTCTTTTAACATCTCTTTTTTTTATCCCATCAAATTCGATTGAAAATACTTCATCAGATCAAAACTCTTTTGTAGTTGTTCAATTATTTACCTCAAAATTTTGTCCTTACTGCTCAGAGGCTGACGAATTAATAGCGAAAATCAACCAAGAATACAAAGAAAAAAAAGTCTATGTTTTGTCGTATCACGTAGATTATTGGGATCGAGGAGATAGGAAAGACCCTTTTGGAAAAAAAAGTTTTACTGAGCTACAATATGCCTATGCAAAACAGTTTAAAGAGCGAAGGGTTTATACGCCACAAGTTGTTTTAAATGGTAAAGACCACTTTAACGGAACCATTGAATCTAGATTAAGGAAAAAGATTAAAAACTATTTAAAAAAGGAATCTCAGAATATAATTAAGCTTTCTTATAATAAAAATGAAAAAGGGAATTTAGCATTGAATTACGAAATTTCTGGTGAAATGATTGATAAAAATCTAAAGCTAGCATTTGTTCTAAAAACTAAAAAAGCATTGGCGAATACCAATATCGTCTTAGAAGAAATGATTGTTGAACTTAAAAACAATAAGGGTAGTATTTTAATTCCTACTATAACTTCTGAAGTGAAAAAAGATTTATTGGTGATTGGTTATGTTCAGAATAAAAAACTACAAATTACAGGAGCAACTCAATTTGAATTTTAAGTTTCTTATTTAACAGCTCTTAACATCTCTCTTTTCCCAGGAGGTCCTGGCAACCTTTCTACTGTAAAACCTATGGCCTGCATCGCTCTTCGCACACTTCCTTTTGCAGAATAAGTTACCAAAGTTCCTTTATCTTTTAAAGCTACAAACATTTTTGAAAAGATTTCTTCCGTCCACAATTCGGGTTGTAAACGAGCACCAAAAGCATCAAAATAAATCAAATCAAATTCATTTTTATCTGTAATTTCATGAAAAAATTGCTTTCTTTTCAATAAAGAAAAATCTTTTGTTAGCTGATGTTTTTCTTCCCAAGAATTCTTGTGAAACTTAGTAAAAAATTCAGCAAAAGATGTTGCTTCTAATTCTGAAACATAATTTAATTGTTCAATTTCCTGTAAACTAACAGGATAAGCTTCTACTCCAAAATAATCGATTTCTAGCTTATTTTTTTGTGCTTCTAAAAAAGTAATGAATGCGTTTAACCCTGTACCAAAACCAATTTCTAAAATAGAGATTTTCTTTTTAGAAACTGATTCTAACCCCTGCTTTATAAAAACATGATAAGCTTCTTGAATGGCTCCGTGAATAGAATGATATTGTTCATTCCATTCAGGTATTTGTATGGTTGTAGAGCCATCTGAGGTGATTATGATTTCTCGTTTCAAAATACACTTGAATTAAGAATTTAGTGATTTCGACTACGCTCAATCACTTAAAATTATTTTTTCATTAAAACGCCATTTGCTTCAAAAGCAAGTTCCATTTTAGGTTCAGTAATTTTTTTAATTTCTTCAGCAGATTTCCCTGCATCTTCTGCATAATGTTTTAGATCTGCTACAGAAACTTCTGTCACAAATGCTTTCCCTTCTACAATTACTTCTTTACCATTAGCATCTAATGGCATAAAAAATCCGTAATCTTTAAAACGGACCATGATAGTTTCTTCGCCTTCACCTGCTGGTAATTTCATCCAACATCCTTTCTTAGAACATACCTCTTGTATACTTGAAGCAAATTTTAAATTGATGGTATCTCCTGATTTTAAAGCACCGTATTTATTTAATGCTTCAGCAGATGATAGATAGTCTTTTGCAGTTATTTGATCCCCAAAAGAGTTATAATCCATTGATAACGTTTCTTTCTGTTCAACTTTTTTCTCTTCTTTATTGTTTTTACAAGCAACAATTGACAGAGACAAGATCATTATAATTAGTAATTTTTTCATGTCTAAAATTTGAATATTATACAAAACAAAGATAGTTGTTTAGAATAAAAAACTGTGTCTAGATTTACAAAAAAAACAAACTAATTTATGTATTTTTGCAAAAAATTTAGATTCAATTCAGATGGCAGTAGACATTAAAATTCAACCTGTAGAAACTTCTAAAATTAGTAGTGTAGATTTTAGTAATTTACCTTTTGGTAAAGTATTTTCTGATCATATTTTTCAGTGTGATTATATCAACGGAAGCTGGCAAAACCCGGTTATTAAACCTAATGAGCCAATTCAATTAAATCCTGCAGCTAAAATCTTTCATTATGGACAATCTATATTTGAAGGGATGAAGGCTTATAAAGATGACAAAGGAAGTGTGTTTTTATTTAGACCTACTGATAACTGTGGTCGTTTAAACAAATCTGCGAGTCGTTTGATGATGCCAGAAATTCCAGAAGAATTATTCATGGAAGGTTTAAAGAAACTATTAGAAATAGAAAGTGATTGGATTCCAACTACAGATGGAAGTTCATTATATATACGCCCTTTTATGTTTGCTACTGGTGAAGGATTTCATGCCTCCCCTGCAGACGCTTATACTTTTATTATTGCTACGGCCCCTTCTGGAGCTTACTTTTCAGGTAAAGTGAGAGTTTTAATTGAAGAAAAATATGCTAGAGCTGCTAATGGTGGAGTTGGATTTGCTAAAGCTGGTGGTAACTATGCTGCACAATTTTACCCAACACAATTAGCTATCGAAAAAGGATATAATCAAGTTATTTGGACTGATGATAATACACACCAATTTATTGAAGAAGCTGGTGCAATGAATATTTTTGTCAGAATTAAAGACACTTTAATTACGAGTCCAACTAGTGATCGAATCTTAGATGGTATTACAAGAAAAAGTATCATTCAGATTGCTAAAGACAATAATATTGACGTAGAAGTTCGTAAAATTTCTGTTAGTGAAGTTGTTGAAGCTGCAAAAGAAGGAAACTTAAAAGAAATGTTTGGAGCAGGAACCGCTGCTGTTATTTCACCAATTACTGGTTTTGGATATCAAGGAACCGATTATGATTTACCTGAACTTTCAGATACCTTTGCTTCTTTCTTGAAAAAGAAGATTACTGATATTCAAACAAACAAATCTGAAGATCCATACGGTTGGAGAATACATGCTTAAATTTTGAAAAAACTTTTCTTTATAGCGATTATTGTTTCCTTTTTGGGATGTGATAAGAATGTCATAAAGGAAGAAAAAGCATTACCAACAAATCAATACATTACAATTTTAGGAACTGCTCAAGATGGAGGATTTCCTCATATTGGTTGCCAAAAAGAATGTTGCAAGGATTTCTATAATGGAACTCTTCCAAAGCAAAAAGTAGTTTCTTTAGGTTTAATTGACACAGAAGCTCAACAAAAATTCTTATTTGAAGCTACTCCAGACATTTCTACTCAGTTAGATGATTTAGAACGAAATCACTTAAAAACTAACACAATTATTGATGGTGTTTTTATAACACATGCCCATATTGGTCATTATAGTGGATTGATGTATTTTGGAAAAGAAGCGTTGGGTAAAAAGAATATTCCTGTTTTTGTGATGCCAAAAATGAAAGATTTCTTAACTAAAAATGGACCTTGGAGTCAGTTAGTGAGTTTAGAAAATATCCAGTTTACCGATTTAAAAAAAGACAGTACAATTTTCATCACTAATTCGTTAAAAGTAACTCCTTTTTTAGTACCACATAGAGATGAATTTTCTGAAACCGTTGGTTATAAAATTGAAGGAAAAAATAAGTCTGCATTATTTGTTCCAGACATTAATAAATGGAAATTATGGAAAAAGAATATCATTGAAGAAGTTAAAAAAGTAGAGTATGCTTTTTTAGATGCTACTTTCTTTAAGAGTGGAGAAATCAATAGACCCATGAGTGAAGTTCCTCATCCATTTATTGAAGAAACAGTGGCTTTATTTAAAAATGAAACTTTTCAAATAAAAAACAAAATTATTTTCATTCACTTTAATCATACAAATCCTGTTTTACAAACCAATTCTAAAGAGCGTAAAGAATTAGAAAAATTAGGTTTTAGATTTGCTACTGAAGGTGAGAATTACCCACTATAGTTTTTGTTACCATTAAGTGAATGGTTTTTCATTATATATGACTACTCACTATAATAATTTTAATGATCTAATATATCTTTAATATTTGGTTTAAAATAATTGGGGCCTTTTAAAACCTTACCATCTTCTCGGTAAATAGGTTTGTTGTCTTCTCCTAACTTACTCATATTACTTCGCTGAATTTCATCAAAAACCTCTTCAATTTTATATTGCATTCCATGTTCAATAATAGTTCCTGCCAAAATATACAGCATATCACCTAAGGCATCTGCCACCTCTACTAAATCATTATTATTTGCTGCTTCAAAATATTCTTCATTTTCTTCTTTCATTAAATTGAAACGTAGTAAGTTTCTTTTTTCTCCAATATTGGCAGTTGGTTCGTTTTTAATTCCCAATTTAAAAGCTGTATGAAATTGATGAACAGCATCTGTATATTTTTTCATGTGTTTATGTCTTATTGTTTTTAATTGGTCATGCTTCGACTAAGCTCAGCACAGCAATATAGCTTCCATATAATTATCAGTTCGGTATTGGTTAATTGTTATGGAAGTTTCATCTACTATTAATTATATATTGTTTGTTTAATTCGTAATTTTGCTAAAAATACAATTTTATGTTTACTACTGGAAGAATCATTTTTGCAGTTATTTTTATCATCGCTTTTATAATTTTTATGGTCATTTCTTATAAAAAAGATGCAAAAAACCACGAAGCATATTATAAAAATGCGGCTAAAAAAGTTGCCATTTATGGAACTTTAGCAATTATTATTTTTGTTGCTTTACGTTTTATGACCGCTTACTTACTGTAATCTATAGGTTTTAATAGATCTAATTTATTATGATCTAATAAGGTATAGCCATCTTCATCAAAATAAAACGAACTTTCAAACTAAACGTCTACTTCTAGTTCCTCAAATTGATATGAATATATTTTGAAGAGTTTTTGCGAAAAAGCTTCATCATGATATTGCAATAGAATATACATTTCTGCATCTAATTCTTTTAATTCTTTATTTGAATACTTTGTAAAGGGCTTTTTTCATCCAATAGGTGCACAACTGTCCACATAGTTGGCAAATACATAATTTTATCGCGCTCTAATTTTAGTTCATAGAAATTTCTTTTAAAATTATCACCTTTTTTACTAGGTTCCGTCATTGATAAAGTGACTGTTATTTGAGGCTCTATCATCATGTTTTTTATACTATTCATCAAACGAAACATCAAGGCTCGATTGTCTTTAAAATCTCTTACAATAATATTTTTACTGAATTTTATCGCAGCCTTTGGTTTAGAAAATCTTCCGTACAACAAACCTGTGATAAATGAAAAACCTAACAACCCTATCATCGCCTGAAAAGAAGCAATAATATTGGCTATTAATCCTTGGGGTGCGATACCACCGTAACCAACCCTAGTGATTGTTTGAGCACTAAAGAAAAAAACATTTAATAAATCTCTTAAAACATTTCCTGTTGAGGCAGTCATTTGCTCAATTCCGATGCGATTGTAAATAACAGCAAAAAGAATATTAATACTGGTATACACAAGAATTACAAAAAAGAAAAATCGTGTCCAAGAAATGTCAATCAAATGTGAATAAAGATCGTTCCAATTTCTTGTTCGATTAACATGAGTTACATTAGAAGTACCATCTTGATTGATGATTTTTTTGGCATTCTTTGAAGATTGATATCCAAAACCCGGATCTTTTACGTTTTTAATCATTAGGTCTAACACTTAAACTCTATGAAAATAAAGAGGTTTCTGTTTTCACAAAAATCTCTTTAAGCTACTATTATTGACAACTATAATTTAATATTAGTTGTGTTTTTTGGTCTTAAAAAACCGTAATTATTGGAATAGAACAACATTTGTTCTTCAAAACCTTTAGGTTGATTAACGCTAATGTCTATGACGTTTTTATCGGCATCTAAAACTTCAGTAAGTATTGGATTAACAAAACCACTATAAGGCGCAGAAGTAAACTGCTTATTACGTTCTAAAACTTCTTTGTGTAGCTCTTGATCAATCTTAACACCATAACCTTCTACCAAAGCTTTGGCAGCTTCAAAATCTCCTTCAGACTTTATACGTTGCGCTTCTTTTAATAAGCGACCAAAGATTTCACGCAACTTCATATAATCGTTAATCTTAAAGTAGGTTTTACCCTCTTTTGAAACTTTTTCAATCACATTGGCTTTTTTACCTTGCTCAAAAGCCCAAGCAGAAACCCATTGACGATTAACCATATGATCTTCTTCTAAGTCATTCCCTAATTCTATTCTAATTAGTTGAGTAACCAATCCGTTTCTGATATAACCATCATACGCAGCTTTTCCAAGTTCTTCCCAATTATCAGTCAACCCTAGTTCTTGTAATTTTGGATCCATTAAATAATACAATCCAACTAAATCAGCTCTCCCTTCTTCCATCGTAGAAGCATAGTTTTGTAAGGTTTCTTTTGGTTGACCAATTCCTTCGTTGATAATACCAGAAGCATGTCCAACTACTTCATGCAAAGCAGTATGCAATTTATCAGCTATTTGACCATATTTTTTTTCTAATCTAATTTCTTCTTCATTAAAAGCGAATTCAACCAATCTTCCTGTTCCGCCAGCATTGTTATAGGCTCCTGTAATATTTCCTAAAGAAACAGACTTTGAACCGTGTTGTTGACGAATCCAGTTATTGTTTGGTAAGTTTACTCCAATTGGTGTACTTGGCGATGCGTCTCCTGCTTCACCTGCAACATTAACTGTTTTGTATGAAACACCTACTACAGTATCTTTTTTATGAGATGGATCTAAAGGCGAATTGTCTTCAAACCATTGTGCATTGTCCGATAAAACTGTCATTTTACGAGACATGTCAAAATCTTTAATCTCTACAATAGTTTCATAAGAACCTCTATATCCTTTTGGATCGTTATAAACTTCTATAAAACCATTAATCCAATCAATATTTCCTTGTGTTGAAGTCGCCCAAGCAATACAATACTGATCCCAAACATCCAAGCTACCTGTTTTATAATATTGTATTAATAAACCTAATGCCTTAGCTTGTTTCTCATTTTCGGCAACTCCCTTTGCTTTTTCTAACCAACTAATAATTTGATCAATTGCTGCTCCGTACATTCCGCCAGATTTCCATACTTTTTCAACTAAAACGCCATTTTCTCTTACTAATTTAGAGTTTAACCCTGCTTCAATTGGCATTCCTTCTGGTCCTTTATAGGCAGTTTTATAAAAATCAGCAACCTCTTTATCTGTAATGTCAGATCCATAGAAATTAATAGCTGAAGAAAGTATATTATCAACTCCTTCTTTCTTGTTTACTTTTTTATTATCAGCATCATTAAATAAAACTTCTATAACCTCAGGTGATAAACTTGTATTTGATTTTTTTAATAATTCATTTTCAAAATAAGAGCGTGAAAATTCTGGTTTTAACTTATCGTTTGAATAATGATGATGAATTCCGTTTGAAAACCAAACTCTTTTTAAATAAACTTTAAAAGCTTTATAATCATCCGTGTTTTTGTCTCCAGTATAGTTACCATTAATATTTTCTAAAGCTTCTCTAATGACCAAATTGTGTTTGTAATTTTGATCCCACATGATATCTCTACCTGCTAATCCTGCTTGGGTTAAATAAAAGACCAATTGTTTTTCTTTCAATGTTAACTCTTCAAATCCAGGGATTTTATAGCGAAGTACTTTTACGTCTGCAAACTGTTCTACAAAATGACTAAATTCAGTTTCTTTTTTCTCCTCAGAACAAGAAAGTAAGATTCCGCTTACTATAAATAGATAGACTAGCTGTTTTAATTTCATCTTTAAGTTATTTTTATTTTGGTTGATAAATGTACAAATTTATAAATGTTTTGTTAATTTGGTTTTTGTCGTCTTTTGATACTTTTAAATCGCTTCCAAGTTTTCCTGTTGATGATAATATAAATCATAAAGCAACTTACATCTAGCAAGAAATAAAATAAGCTAATTCCACTGGGCGGATTGTTACTTGGCAGAAAGTCAAAAACCCCAAAAGCTTTACTTGGCCAAGACCATGTTGAGTATGCCGTTCCTCCTATCTCCAAAACTGCCACAACAACATACATAGTTAGAAAAAACAATCGATCTTTGGGTCTTATCACTAACATTCCAAAGACACCTAAAGTCATTATAAACCCAAAAATATCATGAAAAGCAATGAGATAAATCAGTGCGAAAATTGATATGATTATATAAAATAATGTATTGATTTGCTTCGCATATTTTCTAGTAATGGAAGCTTTAGCAAACATGTATGTTCTTGCGTATACTGCACCATGACCAAAAGGTATATACCATGGTAAATTTCCCAATCGATAGGTGTACATATCCAAAACTATAGAGAATAAATACTCCCCTGCAAAACCAATAAGAACTCCGTAGATCATCAATTCTCGGGTTCTTTTTACAGAACGATAATAGAGAATTCCAAACGCCAAAAACATAAAAGCATTGGTTAATAATTGTGCATCTGGAAAGATGGATGCAAAATGAGTTCCATCAAAATACAAAGCAATTACAAATAGGAACAACAATCCTATTCTACGGACAAAAACGCTTAGAATCTTTAGAAAATCAGTTTTAGGAATCCCAAACATTAATTGGTTTTTATGGGTTTGATTGCTGTTTGTCTTTCGTTCACATACCTAAAGAAATTGTCTCCAAATAAACCTGCTTCTTCTAACATAATTCTGATATCTTTTTGCCATTCTGGAATATTAACAGTCACATTTAATTCAATAGCGTATGCTGTATTTTTGTGTAAAGGATAATCGCCACGAAACGGAACGCCTTCTTGTGAATCCCACATTCCTATGGTAGTTCCGGCACTATGTCCATATTTTCCAAGTGGATGTGTGTAAATTGAAGGTCTTAATCCGTTTTGTTTTGCTTCAGAAAGTGAACTTAGTAGAATTTCATTTCCTGTTCTCCCTTCTTTCATGTTTCTTGTTAGAATATCCTGTAATTGATTTCCCTTTTTGAAAGCATTTGCTAAATATGTTGGAACTTTTACCTCGTCATCTTTTAAAACATATGCATGTTGCTGACAATCTGTATTTAATCCAATATAGGTAATTCCAAAATCGCAATGCAACAAATCTCCTTTTTGAATCGCTTTATCTTCTTTAGACTTAGAAAAAGATTCTATATGAGATTTTAAAGCTTCCTTATTTCGTTGAATATTAACCGTAGGATGAAACCATGTTTCTAAACCTAAATCGGTTACTTTTTGACGCATCCACCATACAACATCATCTGTAGTTGTTTCTCCAGGCGTGATAACTTTATTTGAAAATGCTTCATAAATAATATCATGGGTGATTTTTACTAGCTTTTCAAAAAGTTGAATTTCTTTTTCGGTTCTTGTTTCTACCCAAGCTACCGCTAATTTTTCTGCAGAAACTAATTTAGAGGTCAATGAATCTGGTAAATTTTGTGTTAATTCTTCATAATCTGTCTTCACCAAACCATCTGCTAAAGGGAAATGTTTCGAATAATTAACTCCTATTTTTTCCGGATTTCGTTCGGCTATAATATCGGATAAAGCTTTCCACTGATTGGGTTCTTTTTCTTTATTCCATGCTGATTTTATACTCTTGCCAATATCATATCTAGCAACTGCCAAACGCTCAATCGTTTGCTTTTCTTTGTTTTTGTAGAAAACAATGATGGTTCTTCTTCTTGCATTTAACCATGTTGATGGTAACATGGTTTTTAATACTGGATCTTCGTTGTATTCTCTAGAAATTAATAACCACATATCTAGATTTGCATCATCCATTAATTGTGGTAGTAAGTTTTGAAAACGATCTTCTAATAATTCATCTTTTAAAGTTGCCCTATCTTTTTCTGATAAAATTTGAGCAAAATTAATTTGTGTAAAGAAGAAAAGAAGAAGTAAAAATAATACTCTCATAAGGTTGGTTAATTTTCTATAAAGATACTTGTTAGAACTAGAAAGTTAAAATTTCATAAAAACATTCTTATGTGGAATAATTATTGCAACTTTAAATAAGAATAAAAAACTTGATTATGAGACATCTACCCAAAATAATTGGAATATTAGTTTTGAGTGTTATGATGTATGCTTGTGGCTCATCATCTTTAAAAAATCCACAAACAAAAAAAGAAGAACCCGTTGTTATTGCAAATGATAGTTTAGAATACGAGGTAATTATCTTTGATATTGGTTTTAATAATTATTTAGCTTCACAAGCAAGACCAATTGGTTATTACTCTCAAAATTATCTCGAAAACTGGAATGTTATTTATGTTACCAACTGGAATATTAGGGCTCAAAATCCAACTAGATATAATCAAGAAATCTATCAAAACGTCATCGATTATAGCAGTTCTATTGACTATGGAATGGATGTTAATTACAAACTATTCAACTACTTTCAGTTTGCTCAACAGAAATACAAAATGAGATTAGATAATGAAGCAGGAACAAATGTCAGGATTCGTTAACACTTGACAAATTTCAGAAAGCTATACTTGTATTTATTTTTTTCGTCAGGAGAAAAATCTTCTTTGTCAGCTTGTTCCCATACTTTTTTATCTATTGTAGGAAAATAAACATCTGCTTCAAATTCTTGATGAACTTGTGTAATATCTAATTGATCTGCTAAATCCTTTTCTATGGTTTCTTTATAAATCTGAGCACCTCCTATAATGAACGCAGCTTCTTCACCCTTTATTAACGCGATAGCTTGCTCTAAACTATGAACAACATCACAACCTTCTTGTTGATACGATTTGTTTCTGGTAATAATAACGGATCTTCTGTTAGGTAAAGGTTTACCTATAGATTCAAATGTATTTCTACCCATGATTATAGTATGACCAGTAGTTATTTTTTTGAACCGTTTTAAATCGGCAGGTAAATACCAAATTAAATCATTGTTTTTTCCAAGCTCATTATTGGCTCCAATCGCAGCAATTATTGTAATCATAGAATTGTTTTAAATTGCTACAGCTCCTTTAATATGTGGGTGTGGATTGTAATTTATTAACTCAAAATCTTCAAACGTAAAATCAAAAATACTTTTAACATTTGGATTCATTTTCATCGTTGGTAAAGGTCTGATGTCTCTAGAAAGTTGTAACTCTAACTGTTCTATATGGTTGCTATAAATATGTGCATCACCAAACGTATGAATGAACTCTCCGGCTTCATAACCACATACTTGTGCCATCATCATAGTAAACAAAGCATAAGAAGCGATGTTAAAAGGAACACCTAAAAATATATCTGCACTTCTTTGATACAACTGACAAGATAATTTACCATCAGAAACATAGAATTGAAAGAAAGCATGACAAGGAGGTAGCGCTGCTTTTCCATTAGCTACATTTTTAGAAAATGAAACTGATGTATCTGGCAAAACACTAGGATTCCAAGCTGAAATCAACATCCTTCTACTATTTGGATTCTTTTTTAAAGTAGTGATCACTTCCTTTAATTGATCGATATCATCACTATTCCAATTTCTCCATTGGTGTCCATAAACAGGGCCTAAATCTCCATTTTCATCAGCCCATTCATTCCATATTCTCACACCATTTTCTTGTAAGTATTTTACATTCGTATCTCCTTTTATAAACCATAACAATTCATAAACAATAGATTTTAAATGCAATTTCTTAGTGGTTACCATTGGAAATCCTTCACTTAAATCAAAACGCATCTGATGACCAAAAACACTTTTAGTACCAGTACCTGTTCTATCTCCTTTTTCATTTCCGTTTTCTAAAACGTGTTTCACTAAGTCGTGATATTGCTTCATAGTTCCTTCATTTTCTTGTGTAACAAAAATAAAAAAAGCTTCAATTTGTTTGAATTGAAGCTCCCTTTTATGTGATAAAGTTATCAACGATTTGTTTATAGACTATCCGATAATCATTCCAGCAATGGTGGCAGACATTAAAGAGGCAATTGTTCCTCCTAATAAAGCTTTCATTCCAAATTCTGATAAGGTTTTTCTTTGACCTGGGGCCAAAGAACCTATTCCTCCGATTTGAATTCCTATAGATGCAAAATTTGCAAATCCGCATAACATATAAGTAGCCATAATAATTGATTTATTATAGGTAAGATGTATTGCGCTTGCTACATTTTTCAATTCTGCTAATTGGATGTACCCAATAAACTCACTAGCTGCTAATTTAATTCCTAATAGCTGTCCCATTAAAGTCATATCTTCACTAGAAACTCCAATTAGCCACATTAATGGAGCAAAAGCGTAACCTAAAATCATTTCGATTGTAAGACCGCTATAGGATGTATTGGCTGCAATTATTTCGTCTAGAGAAGTAAAATGCCATCCTAAATATTCAATTCCGTCAAAACCTCCGAAAAATCCTAAAATTCCGTTTAGCATTGCAATAATTGCTACAAATACCAGTAACATTCCACCTACGTTTACTGCTAATTTTAATCCTTCAGTTGTTCCATTAGCAATGGCATCTAAAATATTAGATCCAATTTTCTCTTGCGAAACGGTAACATCTGTATTTACTTCTTCAGTTTGTGGGTATAAAATTTTAGAAATCACGATTGCTCCTGGAGCTGCCATTACTGAGGCTGCTAATAAATGTTTCGCAAATACTAATTCTAAAGCTTTGTCTCCTCCTCCTAGAAATCCGATATATGCTGCTAATACTGCACCAGCAACTGTGGCCATACCTCCGATCATTACCAAGAGCATTTCTGACTTATTCATTTTTTCTAAATAAGCTTTAATCAACAATGGTGCTTCGGTCTGACCTAGAAAGATATTCCCAGCAACAGAGAGACTTTCCATACCTGAAATCCCTAAAAATTTAGATAATACTTTTGCCATTACTTTTACTACTTTTTGAATAATCCCTAAGTAGAAAAGCAAGGATGTTAGTGCTGAGAAAAAGATGATTGTTGGCAATACTTGAAAAGCAAAAATGTATCCAAAAGTATCCATATCTGCAATCAATCCATCAAATAAGAATTTACTTCCAGCTTTAGTATATTCTAAAATCTCAATAAAAATACCTCCAATAAAATTAAATATTTCTTGGATAAAACTCACCTTTAAAACTCCAATAGCTATCGCTAATTGAAGCGCTAATCCGATTCCAACTTTTTTCCAATTAACAGCTTTTCTATTGGCACTAAATAAGAATGCAATGACTAATAAAACAAACATTCCTAAAACTCCTCGCCAAAGACTTTTCATAGAAAAACCTTGACTTGGTAATATGGTATCTTTAGTTTCTTTGACTATAACATTATTATTGTCTGCTATTTTGTTTTTTAGATTAAAAGAATAAACTAGATCACTTTCATATATAGTTAGTGTAGAATCTGTTAACTGTGTTATGTTATAATAACGTACAGTATCGTTTGGGTTTTTGAAATTAAAAATAAGTAAGTTATTCTGATGAATGTAGGTTCCAGTAGCTACCAAACTATCTTTAGAAACTAGTGAATATCTAAAATTCCCTTCCTTTAAATTAAAAGAGTCATTTGAATTAATATCAACAATGGATGTTCCATCATTTTTTTTTATGGATTCAAATTTCCAATCTTTTTCAATCGTTTGCCCAAAAGCAAAAATTGAAAAAAAACATAGCATAACAACAAGGTGTTTTTTCATAATATAAACTTAAGATCGTTTACTAATTTCATCTCTTATTTTAGCGGCTAATTCATAATCTTCATTAATTACAGCTTCATTTAATTGACTGTGAAGTTCTTCTAATGAAAATGATGAAAAACTAGGAGAGTCTATGGGTTGATTTTGCTCTAATGTAACCTCAACCGTTTCTGGATCTAGATTTCCCTTTATTGCAATTTCTTCTTCTAATTTTAAATAAATACCTGCTTTATCTAAAATGTTTTCATAAGTGTAAATTGGCGCAAGAAAACGAACTGCAATTGCTATTGCATCTGAAGTTCTGGTATCTATTATTTCCTCTATTCCATCTTTTTCACAAATTAAACTTGAAAAGAAAATTCCATCAACTAATTTATGAATAATGACTTGTTTTACTTGAATATCGAAGCGTTCAGAAAATGTTTTAAATAAATCGTGTGTAAGCGGTCTTGGTGGACGAATTTCTTTCTCTAAAGCTATTGCTATAGATTGAGCTTCAAAAGCTCCAATGATAATTGGCAAAGTTCTAGTTCCTTCCATTTCACTCAACACTAAAGCGTAGGCTCCACTTTGAGTTTGACTGTAAGAAATTCCTTTTATGGTTAGTTTAATTAAACTCATGAATGTTTTTAGGTAAAGTAAAAAAGGCTGTCTAATTCATGGCAGTCACCAAAAAATTAGACAGCCCTTTACTTGGGCACAATTTACTAAAAATTATGAGTTTTGAGCTTTAAAATCTCTGAGTTTACTAATTAACTGAGGAACAACTTCAAAAGCGTCTCCTACAATTCCGTAATCAGCTGCTTTAAAGAAAGGTGCTTCAGGATCTGTATTGATGACAACTTTCACTTTAGAAGCATTAATTCCTGCTAAATGTTGTATTGCTCCAGAAATTCCAATGGCAATATATAAGTTTGTTGCTACTGGTTTACCTGTTTGACCAACGTGCTCTCCGTGAGGTCTCCAGCCTAGATCTGAAACAGGTTTAGAACATGCTGTTGCAGCACCTAAAACATCTGCTAATTCTTCAACCATTCCCCAATTTTCTGGTCCTTTTAAACCTCTTCCTGCTGATACAACTACATCTGCATCGGCAATAGTTACTTTACCTACTGCTTTATCGATACTAGTTGATGCTACTCCAAAATCACCAATAGATGCCTGAAAACTTTCTACAGAAGCTGTCACACTATTTTCATGAATTCCATATGAATTCTTAGCTAAACCAATTACTTTATTTTCTGTTGAAATCTCTGTATTATTAAATCCTTTGTTTGAAAATGCTTTTCTCTTAACAATAAATGGACTTGTAGAAGATGGTGCTGCAACAACATTAGATGCATAACCAGCATTAAAAGCTACTGATAATAATGGTCCTAAATACAAACCATCAATACTAGAGTCTATGATAATGACATTGCTACCTTTTGCTTCTGCTACTTGTTTGATAACAGATGCATATCCTTGAGCATTAAATACTTTTAATCCATCATTATTTACAGTAACAATAGTTTCTGCTCCGTAATTTTGTAATTCTGCAACACCATCAATATTAATGGTTACTGCAATGACATTGGTTCCTAATTCTTCTGCTACTTTTTTCCCATAAGAAACAACTTCAAATGCTGATTTCTTAAATTTTCCTTCTGAAGAATTTGCATATACTAAAACTGACATATCTCTTTATTTTCTTATGGTTAAATTACTTTTGCTTTGTTATGTAATAAATTGATCAATTCATCAATATTATCTGCATCAACTAATTTCACTGCTCCTTTAGGTGCAGGCTTCTCAAAAGATTGAGAAGATGTTGCGTTTTCAGAACTTGTTGGTTCTACAACATTTAACGGTTTTTTACGAGCCATCATAATTCCTCTCATATTTGGAATACGTAAATCCGATTCTTCAACAATTCCTTTTTGTCCACCCACTACTAATGGTAAAGTAGTCACTAAGGATTCACTTCCTCCATCTATTTCTCTTGTAGCTGTTACATTATTTCCATCTACTTCCATTCCAACACAACCATTTACAAAGTTAAAACCTAACATTGCAGCTACCATTCCTGGAACCATTTGACCATTATAATCACTGGACTCTTTTCCTGCTAATACTAAATCATAACCACCATTTTTAGAAACTTCTGCAATTTCTTTAGCTACAGACATTCCATCAATTGGTTCCGCATTTACACGAATAGCATCATCAGCACCAATAGCCAAAGCTTTTCTTAAAGTTGGTTCTGTTAAAGCACTTCCAACATTTACAACTGTTACGGAAGCTCCTTGTTTTTCTTTAAACCACATAGCACGAGTTAATACAAACTCATCATAAGGATTGATCACAAACTGCACACCATTTGTATCAAATTTGGTGTCATTGTCTGTGAAATTAATTTTTGAAGTGGTATCAGGCACGTGACTGATACATACCAATATTTTCATTTAAATTTATTTTGATTTGAGGTTACGAAGATACTACAAATAAATCAAAAATACTATGCATGCATAGTATTTTTTTCGTGTATTAAATAGAACAATATAAAAGGGATTATCATGCCTAAATAAGACAAATCAAAGAGGTTTTCGTAGACATTATTTGTAAAGCCTTCCTAATAGATATTGATTGAAAAAGTAGCAAACAAGAATGTTGTTATGATTAAAAATGAGCTATAAAAAACGGCTTTGACGTCTTTTTGATATCTGGAAATAACGAATGGAATGAGTAGAGACAATACAATTAAAAGGAAGGGAGCATACTTTGCTTGGTGATTGAAAGGATTGTGTTCCAAGACAAAATCAATACTAGGGATTGAAATTAAAACCGGTAAGGATATCAGCACAGAAAAGAATAGCAATCCTCCTATAAATTTCATTTTAACAATTGATCTCGATTTTATAAATCCATCGAAAAGAAATAGTATTAAAGGAATCAAAACCACCCCTCTTGTGAGCATAAAAAAGGAACAAAAGAAAGAAAGTGTAAATGGTTTTTTAAATAAATTTTGTTGATATTTCTTACTCCAGAACATTATGAATAATAACACTAAAAAGAGATTGCTCATCAAATCACTTTTTACAAATACTTCCCATAAGTATGCAGGTGACTTCAACAATAAGAAAAGATCCATTGTCTTGCTAAAATTGGTAAAGGAAGATTTATACAATGTATAGGCAATCAGACCAAAAACAAAAGCTTGTAAAAGTCCCACATCTGAAAGTAAATAAAAAGGGTGTCCTATATAAAATAAGCCTGGTAAATTAGAGGAAGTCTGGCCTAAATGATTTTGTTTATCCATTCCTTCAATTTATAGAAAAAAACAACCCCTAAAACCAATAGTAAAACATAGGCAAAAACTAAAATAGGCGTTGATACCATTTCTTGCCTTTCAGCGTACTTCAATACAAATAGCATGTTTACGATTAAATAGACAAACAAAGCCATCTTTTCTCTACCAAAAAACTTGTGAAAGTTTATCATGAAAATCGTTATCGCATTTTGAAAGTGAAAGTACATTTTTTTTACTCATTTTTTCCCTATTTTTGCTTTTCAGTAAACAATATAGAATATACTACATGAAAACAGTTCAGTTTAGAGAAGCCATATGTGAAGCCATGAGTGAAGAGATGCGTTCTGATGAAAGCGTCTACTTAATGGGTGAGGAAGTTGCAGAATATAATGGTGCTTACAAAGCTAGTAAAGGAATGCTAGATGAATTTGGTGCAAAAAGAGTTATCGATACTCCGATCGCTGAATTAGGTTTTGCAGGAATTGCAATTGGTTCTGCTATGAATGGTAACCGACCAATTGTTGAATATATGACCTTTAACTTTTCTTTGGTTGGAATTGATCAAATTATTAATAACGCAGCAAAAATTAGACAAATGTCTGGTGGACAATTTAATTGTCCTATAGTATTTCGTGGACCAACAGCTTCTGCTGGTCAATTAGGTGCTACGCATTCACAAGCTTTTGAAAATTGGTTTGCCAATACTCCTGGGTTAAAAGTAATAGTTCCTTCAAATCCATACGATGCTAAAGGTTTATTAAAAGCAGCCATCAGAGATGATGATCCAGTAATTTTTATGGAGTCTGAACAAATGTATGGTGATAAGATGGAGATCCCAGAAGGAGAATATATCATTCCTATTGGAGTTGCTGATATTAAAAGAGCAGGAACAGATGTAACTGTGGTTTCTTTTGGTAAAATCATTAAAGAAGCTTACAAAGCTGCAGATGAATTAGCAAAAGAAGGAATCTCAATTGAAATCATTGATTTAAGAACTGTAAGACCTATGGATCATGCAGCTATTATCAAATCTGTTAAGAAAACAAATCGTTTAGTGATTTTAGAAGAAGCATGGCCTTTTGCTAGTGTTGCTTCAGAAATTACTTTTAGAGTACAAGATGAGGCTTTTGATTATTTAGATGCTCCAATTAAAAGAATTACAACAGCAGATACACCTGCGCCATATTCTCCAGTATTATTAGAAGCTTGGATACCTAACAGTAATGATGTAATCAAAGCTGTAAAAGAAGTTTTATACAAATAAATCGCGTTATTTAGCGTTATGATAACTTCATCGGCATAAAAGTTGATGAAGTTTTTTAGTCTTATGAGAAAACTCTTACCCATTTTTATATTCCTTCTTTCGATCGGATATTCTATAGCACAGACCAAAGTAAGTGGTCAAATTTTTGATGAAGAAAATGAGCCAGTTGCCTATGCAACTGTTTTATTTAAGGGTTCTATAGAAGGAACAATTTCTGATGAAAACGGAAGGTTCTACCTCGAATCTAAAAAGAGCTGGAGTCAACTAGTAATTTCATTTATTGGTTATCAAACCATAGAATTTGATTTGCCTAAAAGTGTAAATTACAAACTTAAATTCATCTTAAAGGAAGAAGAAAACACCTTAAATGAAGTAGTTATTGTTACAGGAAAACAATCAAAAAAGAACAATCCAGCAATCGATATACTTAGGAAAATTTGGGAGAAAAGGCGTAAAAATGGTGTTAAAAAATTCAAACAATATCAATATAAGAAATACCAAAAAGTAGAATTTGATTTAAATACTATAGACAGTACTTTTAAGAAAAAAAGATTGTTTAGAGGAATGGAGTTTGTCTTCAAAAATGTCGATACATCAGCCATTACAGGTAAAACGTACCTTCCTGTGTTTTTAAATGAATCGGTTTCTGAAGTTTATGGAGACAATCTTTTAAACAAAGAAAAAGAAGTTGTTAAAGGAAATAAGAATACCGGATTTAGTAACAATCAAGCTATTATAAGTTTTATTGACGACCTCTATAACGACTATGATATTTATGACAATTATATAAAGTTTTTTTATAAGAGTTTTGTAAGTCCACTTTCTCGAACTGGAATTCAGAATTACAACTACTTTTTATCAGATAGTGCATTTATAGATAACAAATGGTGTTATAACATCATTTACTATCCAAGGAGAAAAAACGAATTGACCTTTAAAGGTGATTTCTGGGTGAATGACTCAACCTTTGCTGTCAAAGAAATTAACATGCAAGCCTCTAAAAACGCTAATATCAATTGGGTAAAAGACATTTATATTGAGCAAGAATTTGATATTTTAAACGATTCTATTTTTCTATTAAAAAGAGATTATTTCTTATCTGATTTTGCTATCAACAAAAAAGAAAAATCTAAAGGAATGTACAGTAAAAGAACAACTCTGTATAATAATTATGAGTTTGACAAACTACAAGATCCAAAGTTCTATGACAAAAAACAATACGATTTAGATGAATCTGTTTACAATCAATCTGATGAGTTTTGGGAGAATAATAGATTTGAAAAATTAAATAAAGATGAACAGGGTATTTATACTTTATTAGACACTTTAAAAACAGTTCCAAAATTTAAAAGATTATATAATACCATAGCTACACTTTCCTCTGGTTATTATGAATTTGATAAAGCTAACTTTGATTATGGTCCAATTTTTTCAACCTTCGGTTTTAATGATGTAGAAGGATTACGATTAAGAACTGGTGGTAGAACTTATTTTGGTTACAATGATCCTTGGAGAGTTGAAGCCTATACCGCTTATGGTTTTAAAGATAGAAAATTTAAATACGGATTTCAAGCCAAAGCAATTCTAGATAAAAAAAGTAGACTCATCATCTCTGGTGGAAATAGACGTGATGTTGAGCAGATTGGTGCTAGCCTTACAGCTTCAACCGATGTTTTAGGAAGAAGTAACGGATCTTCATCTATAGTAGGAACCGGTCAGAACAACCGACTTACAAATGTTAATCTAACTAAATTGAGTTTAGAAGCTGAGCCTATTAGAAATTTTGTCGTAAGCGTCTCTGGGAGCTATAAAACCTTAAGCTCTGCTTCAGAATCATTTAGTTTAGATTATAATATTTCACCTACAGAAACTTCTTCATTCGTAAATCAGTTTGAAACTATTTTTACCGCGAATTACTTTCCTGGAAGAAAAGTATCTGGTTCTGGTGTTGAGAGAGATACCAATACCGAAAAATTAAGAAACATCTTTTTACAAGTAACCAATGGAAATAAAGGTCTTTTTGATAGTGATTTTGATTATACCAAAGTGCAAGTTGCTTATACACAACCATGGTTTATTGGTGGTTTTGGAAGAATGAGAACTTCTTTTGAGGCTGGAAGAACATTTGGAGAAGTTCCTTTAAGCTTACTAAATGTAGTACCCGGAAATCAAACCTATTTTGCTTTCTTCAATACTTTTAATCAATTAGATTTTTATGAATTTGTAACAGATACCTATGCTACTTTTCATTTAGAACATAATTTTAACGGACGTTTATTTGCTAGAATTCCTTTCTTAAGAAAATTAAACCTTAGAACTATTGTTGGTTTTAGAACCGCTTGGGGTCAGCTTTCTAAAGAAAATAAAGCTCTAAATAATACAAGTAACCCCGCTCAAATATTATTGCAAGCTCCAAATGACAGACCTTATTACGAGTATAGTATTGGTATTGGAAATATTTTAAAAGTATTACGCGTAGACTTTAACTTTAGAGGAAACTACCTTGACAGTCCGGGAGCACGTAAATTCGGAATTACATTCGGAACAGGATTTTTGTTTTAAAATAACCTCTTGTATAGTTTTTGTCGTGGTCTAATTCTTATATATATATAAAATCTTTACTAGTTTCGTTAGTAAAACTAAAAGTTCCAGATGAATAAAATAATACGGTTTTCAAAAACAATCTTAATAATTAGTATTTATTTTTTTACTCAATTTATTTTTGCACAAATTACGACTGTAGGAAGTGGTAGTTATACCAACTCTTTTCCTGGTGTTGATCAAGCGGGAAGAAATTCATTCCCTTCCGGAAGCCCTCAGGTAAGCGGAAACGCTATCGGAAAACCAATTCCAACAAACGATTGGTGGTCAAATCTTATCAAAGAAAATCATGCAAGTAATTTGTATAATTATCCAATGGCATTACAAACCATCAATCAAGGTTTAAATGTCAACTATATTGTTCCCGTTTCTACACCAAATGGAAGTAGCCAACCAATAGATGGAACATTACCTGTAATAGTTGGAGTTTCTGGATTAGATATTTCAAAAGCTACTGTTTCAGATTATTCGGATTGGACAGTAACTATGGATTGGGATGATAATACACATCATTTTAAAGCTACCGCAGGAATTGCAATGCCTTTTATTTATTTTACAAAAGAAAGCTCAGATGTTGCAGAAGTTACTATAAATAATGGATCTGTAAGTATTATCAATGAAATGATAGTCATCACAAATTCTAACAATGGTTCTAATTATGCAATTTATGCGCCTGTTGGAAGCACATGGATTCAAAATGGAAACACTTACACCTCAACTCTAAACGGAAAAAATTATTGGTCAATGGCATATGTTCCTTCGGCAGGAAATATTTCAACGATTGCCAATGAATATAAAAAATACGCTTACGTATTTCCTTCTAACTCAGAAGTAAGCTGGAACTACAACGAAAGTACATCTAAACTAACCACAACTTTTACTGTCACTACCGATGTTAAAGAAGGGACAGAAACGAATGTTCTTTTAGGGTTATTGCCACATCAATGGGGAAATATTGCCGCAAATTCCCAACAACCTAATGGGTATACATTTAGTTCTATTAGAGGAGAAGTTAAAACATTAGATGGTAATTCTTTTGTAGTAGAAAATACTTTTAAAGGTATTTTGCCAACACTTCCTAATAGAGTCAATCAAAGCAGTGGATTTAATCCAGCAGAATTAGATGCAAAAATTTCTTTGATAGAAAATGATGGGTTAGCAACTTGGACTGATTCTTATAATGAAGGACAAGTTTTAAATAGGCTTATTCAAACTGCTAGAATTGCAGATCAAATGGGCAAAACGGAAGCAACAACTAAAATAGTAGCTACTGTAAAAGAGCGATTAGAAGATTGGTTAAAAGCAGAATCTGGCGAGGTTGCCTTTATTTTCTATTATAATGATACTTGGTCTGCAATGTTAGGATATCCTGCAGGTCATGGACAAGATAGTAACTTAAATGATCATCATTTTCATTGGGGATATTTTATTCATGCAGCAGCTTTTATGGAACAGTACGAGCCTGGTTGGTCTTCTCAATGGGGAGAAATGATTAATCTTTTAGTTAGAGATGCTGCATCAATAGATAGAAACGATACATTATTTCCTTTTTTAAGAAATTTTAGTCCATATGCTGGTCATAGTTGGGCAAATGGTTTTGCAACTTTTCCTTTCGGAAACGATCAAGAATCTAGTTCTGAAAGTATGCAATTTGCTGCATCCTTAATTCATTGGGGAAGTGTTACAAATGATGATGCTATTAGAGATTTAGGTATTTATATTTATACAACAGAACAAACTGCAGCAGAAGAGTATTGGTTTGATATTAATGAAAGAACTTTTAAACCTGGTTATAATTATTCTGTAGCTTCAAGAATTTGGGGAAATGGATATGATAATCAAACTTTTTGGACTTCAGATATCGCTGCGGCTTACGGAATTGAAATGTATCCTATTCATGCAGGATCTTTATATCTAGGGCATAATACAACTTATTCAGAAAATTTATGGACAGAAATTTCTGCCAATACAGGAATACTAACCAACCAAGAAAATCCAAATCTATGGCATGATACCTACTGGAAATATTTATCATTTACAGATCCACAAGCGGCTATTGATTTATATGATTCTTATCCCGATAGAAGTTTAAAATTTGGAATTTCTGATGCTCAAACATATCATTGGCTTCATGCAATGAATGCTCTAGGAAGAGTGGATGCTAGTATCTCAGCTAACCATCCAATTGCAGCAGCTTTTAATAATGGTGGTGATATTACATATGTTGCCCAAAATTATTCTGGAACTTCAATAGATGTTACTTTTTCTGATAATTATGTATTAACCGTACCGCCCTATAAATTAGTAACTAGCAAAGATATAGATGCTAGTGGAATCATATCTTCAGATTTTTATCAAGCATATAATAATGGTAGCGTAAACTTATCTGTGTCAACCACAGGAAGTGGAATTACTAAAGTCGAATTTTATGACGGCACTTCTCTTTTAGGTGAAGACACTTCGGCTCCATATAATTTTCAAGCTCAAAATTTAAGCTTAGGTGTTCATGGAATGTATGCTAAAATTTATGTAGGGTCTGAGTTTAACGCCAGTAACGTTATAAAAATTGAAGTTGGTGAGCAAGTTCCGTTTTTAGGAACTGAATTTATGATTCCAGGCGAAATAGAATCTGGAAATTACGATCAATACCAAGGTGGTCCTGGACAAGGAATTTCATACAATGATTCTAGTCCTGGAAACAATGGAGATTTTAGAGTTACGGAATATGTAGATGCAAGTTCAGACACAACAGAAGGAGCTTACATTGGATGGTTAACATCTGGAGAATGGTTAGAGTATTCAATTGATGTACAAACTTCAGGAGAATATGATTTAAGTTTTAGATATGCTTCTGATAATTCAGCTGGTGGCGGACCGTTTTATTTAGAAATTGATGGAATAAAAATTAGCCCAGATATTTCTGTTAACTCAACAAATGGTTGGAATAATTGGGAATCTCAAGTTGTAAATACATTAGAATTAACCGAAGGAAAACATATCTTACGAGTCGTCATTACAAACGGAGAATTTAACTTGGGTAAAATGACTTTTACCTATCAAAACCCTTTAAGTTATAATCCTCCAACAGCTAATGCAGGAAATAACATTACTGTAATTTTGCCAGATAATACAGCAACTTTAGATGGAAGTTTAAGTACGGATAATGACACACAAACACTTAATTATAACTGGGAGCAAGTATACGGACCTTCAGTTATTTCTTTTGATGACAATACTAGTATAAATCCCAACATTTCTAATTTAGAAGAAGGAATATATAAAGTAAAATTGACAGTAGATGATGGCACACATTCATCAAATGATGAATTATTAATCATAGTTCAATCGACTTCAAATACTAATCCTACAATTTCAATCACGTCACCAACAAACAACGCATCCTTTTTTCAAGGAACAGATATTTCAATTACCGCAGTTGCAGATGATTTGGATGGTACAGTAACTTTGGTTGAGTTTTTTGACGGTTCAAATAAAATTGGAGAAGACACAACTTCACCATACAGTTTTAACTGGACAACAGCAGATCTTGGAAATCATGTGTTAACTGCAAAAGTTACAGATAATGATAATGCTATCATAACATCAAATTCGGTTTCTATTGATGTAACTCAACCACCATCTTGTACTGGTGGCCCTACAAATGGACATTATACATATGAATTTTCTGAAGATGTAAACAATCCAACCTTAACATTTATTCCCCAAACAGGCAATGCTGGAAATCCAACTTGCCTCTTATATTATGGAACAGGTAGTGGACCTTATCCAGGCTATAACGTTACGCCCAATGTACCATTTCAAATAAATGCAGCTCAAGGAACAAGCATTAATTTTTATTATACCTATTCTTACAATGGCTTGCAAGAAAGCACAGAGAACGACCAACATACATATACTATAGGAACTTGTGCTACTTTGGACATAAATTCTTTTGATTTTAGTAAATCAATTTCTATGTATCCTAACCCTGCAGATAACATAATTTTTATAAATTCTTCTTCATATATATTAGCTAAAGTGGAAATCTATTCTTTGCAAGGAACCTTAGTTAAAAAAGTAATCAATTTAACCAATAGAATTGAAATTGAAGATTTATCAAGTGGACTATATTTAGTGAAAATCTATGCTGTCGATGGAATATCATCAGTTAAAAAGCTGATCAAAAAATAGCTTTAATTGAATAATGTATCGCAAATCAATACATTTGCCAAAAAATAAAAAAATGCAAACATTCGACGTTTTAATAGAGATACCGAAGGGAAGTAGAAATATATGAATATGATTTTGAATTAAAAAAAATTCGATTTGACAGAATGTTATTCTCTTCTATGATGTATCCTGCTGATTTGGTTTCGTTCCAGAAACTTTAGCCTTAGACGGAGATCTACTAGATGTTTTAGTTTTAGGACATGAACCAACATTCCCTATGTGTGTTGTGGAGGTAAGACCTATTGGCGTGTTTCACATGGTTGATGAAAAAGGTCCTGATGAAAAAATTATTTGTGTTCCTATTTCCGATCCTATCTGGAGTAATAAAATGGATTTAACCGATTTAAATCCTCACAGATTAAAAGAAATCGAACATTTCTTTGAAGTCTACAAAGATTTAGAAAAGAAAAAAGTAGACGTTGGTAGCTGGGGAAATGCTACAGAAGCGCTGGCCATATTTAAAAAATGTGTAAAACGTTACGAAAACAGCATACACAAAACCAAAGGTGATTTTACGATATAAATTACTCCAAATAACATTTAATTAAAACCCCTTCATATTCTATTAGAAAGGGTTTTTGTATTCGAGTCGATTTTACTACTTTTGCCCAGCAAATTAACAAAACAAAACAAATATGGGATCAATGATGATTTACATGCCAATCGCTTTGGCAATCTTAGGCCTAGTTTACATGCTAGTAAAGAAGTCTTGGGTAATGAAACAAGATGCAGGTGATGGTAAAATGAAAGAAATTTCAGACCACATCTACGAAGGAGCTTTGGCTTTTTTAAATGCAGAATACAGACTTTTAGCAGTCTTTGTATTTATCGTAAGTATATTATTAACGATTGTATCTTTTGTAGTACCAACGACACACTGGTTAATCGTAGTAGCATTTATCTTCGGAGCTATTTTTTCTGCTTTTGCAGGAAACATAGGAATGAAAATAGCAACTAAAACCAACGTAAGAACTACACAAGCAGCAAGAACAAGTTTACCAAATGCTTTAAAAATCTCTTTTGGAGGTGGTACCGTAATGGGATTAGGTGTTGCAGGTTTAGCCGTTTTAGGGTTGACCTCGTTTTTTATCATTTTCTTCTGGTTCTTTATGGACAGTACTTGGACAAGTACTATGGACATGACTATCGTTCTAGAAACATTAGCAGGATTCTCTTTAGGAGCTGAATCTATTGCATTGTTTGCAAGAGTTGGTGGTGGTATCTATACAAAAGCTGCCGATGTTGGTGCTGATTTAGTAGGTAAAGTTGAAGCAGGAATTCCTGAAGATGATCCTCGTAACCCAGCAACTATTGCTGATAATGTTGGAGATAATGTAGGTGATGTTGCCGGAATGGGTGCCGATTTATTTGGTTCTTATGTTGCAACGGTTTTAGCTGCGATGGTTTTAGGAAACTATGTAATTAAAGATATGGGAGGAAGCATTTCTGATGATTTTGGAGGAATTGGACCGATCTTATTACCAATGGCAATTGCAGGTGCTGGAATTATCATTTCTATCATCGGTACTATGTTGGTAAAAATCAAAGACAATACTGCAAAAGAAGCACAAGTAATGGGTGCTTTAAATATTGGTAACTGGACTTCTATCGTCTTAGTTGCAGCTTCTTGTTTCGGACTATGTTACTATATGTTACCAGAAACTATGAACATGGAATTCTTTGGTGAAGAATTAAAAGAAATTTCTAGAATGAGTGTATTCTACGCTACCTTAGTTGGTTTAGTAGTAGGTGCAGTAATCTCTTCTGTAACTGAATATTATACAGGACTTGGAAAATCTCCAATCTTAAAAATCGTTCAACAATCTAGTACCGGAGCAGGAACAAATATCATTGCTGGTTTAGCGACTGGTATGATTTCTACGTTCCCTTCAGTATTATTATTCGCAGGTGCAATATGGGCGTCGTATGCTTTTGCAGGATTCTACGGAGTTGCTTTAGCAGCTTCTGCTATGATGGCAACAACAGCGATGCAATTAGCGATTGATGCATTCGGACCTATTTCTGATAACGCTGGTGGTATTGCTGAAATGAGCGAACAAGAACCTATCGTTAGAGAACGTACAGATATTTTAGATTCAGTAGGAAATACAACTGCAGCTACCGGAAAAGGTTTTGCAATTGCTTCTGCTGCCTTAACATCGTTAGCATTATTTGCTGCCTATGTAACTTTTACTGGAATTGATGGAATTAATATTTTTAAAGCACCCGTTTTAGCAATGTTATTTGTTGGAGGAATGGTTCCTGTTGTATTCTCTGCCTTGGCAATGAATGCAGTAGGTAAAGCTGCCATGGAAATGGTCAATGAAGTGAGACGTCAGTTTAGAGATAT
>Ga0115550_1000293_pt1 | contig 43243 bp, 43 predicted proteins | sample COGITO_mtgs_1005_FD_87177 | JGI IMG/M metagenome (GOLD analysis project Ga0115550, IMG submission 87177) | Pelagic marine microbial communities from North Sea - COGITO_mtgs_100511 | ecosystem: Environmental > Aquatic > Marine > Epipelagic | place: Germany:Helgoland, sampling site Kabeltonne...
CATTTTCTAAAAGTGTCGCGTCTTTTACCATTAGTTGTACGACAAATTAAAACTTTAACCTTTTTACGTAATAAATATTGTTTTTTGGCATAACCCGCTTCCATTGTTTTCTAAAAAATTGTCTCACTATATAGAAAACACATGACAAAATACACAACCTTCCTGGTGATCATCCTGGTATTCATAGGATTCGTCGTGACCGAACATGTTTTTCGCGACGACACGACGCGTATATGTTCGTGGAACATTCGTTTTTTTGGTTTAAGAGACAACGATTTGGTTAGTTCAACCGTGTATTACGAGTATGTAGCCAATTACATCAAACAGCTTCAACCAGATATTCTCTGTCTACAGGAAGTAAGCTCTTATAAGTCTATCCGTCACCTTCAAGATAGGTTAAGTGATTACAATCTCTATGTATCTGACGATGTTATGGAAAAAAACAAACAGCTCATCGACGATGTTGGTATACACGAACTGATTTCTCGAGTAGGTGACCGTGCGAAAAAAATGGGGCGTGTTCAGTTCAATGTGTTTCTGGTAAAGAAGTCCGTCGCCGTTGTTCAGATTCACACCATTCACCCCAAACTGATTCGGTTGGATTATATCGATAAACGAACAAGACAGCCGTTTGTGTTATATAACTGTCATTTTCCGAGCAATTTCTCCGGAGACAACAGCGAAGGAAGAGAGAAGGCCATTGCGAAATTGTTGCACGATATAAAGGTTCATAAACCCAAAAATATTATTATTGCCGGCGACTTAAATGCGGAAAAACATACGGGGGACCTGGAGACATTGGACGCCAGATTTGTTGATATGCTCAGCAGTTCGTCGAATGATGGGGGATACGACACGATGAATCCAGTGTATACTCATTATCGAGGTGGAAAGAAAAATAGAGCGGTCGATGCGTATGACAACTATAGTCACATTGACTACTTTTTCGTCTCTCCGCGGGTCGTAAATCGTGTTAGCGATGTATACGTGGACACTACATTTTGCGGAGAAAATGTTGGAACCCTCATGAACGACCTAAGTGATCACTGTGCCATAATCATGGACGTCGTATGACCACATATTCAATAGAGTAAATAGATTATAATACCCACCACAGTGTAGTTGGTATTATAGTAGCGTATTATAACAACGATTTCCTGAGTTGGGTAATCGGTGTCTCCATCTTATGTATTACGTCGGACACGGATGACTCGTCCGATTCGTCTGTGTCAAATGACACGAATGAGTCGAATGAGTCGTCGGATTCAACCGATACATCCGGTTCACATGGTTCGTCAAGACCTTCAAATAAATAGGCCTCAAACGCTTCAAACAGCGACAGCAACAAAAGAATATAGTAATAGTAGTTTACAGGTTCTCGATACACACTTCCAACCATTGTATTCTTGCTATACTGCTATATTTAAATTGAAACCGCCAGTATAGTTGTCATTGTCATTCAAATGAGGTAGGTTTTGGTTATTTTTCTCATGCGATTTTTTAATGAAACCCGCAACCAAAAAATCAATGAGAGGTGGACCTCCCACAAATCATTCCGTGCGACAACTAAGCAATTCCACGCTTCGATTCTTTTCTGGCCTCGGGGTGTCCCGAGAACTCGTAGGCTACTATTACCAGATTCTTCACTATATCATCATTTTCGGCGGGGGCTTCGTCATCCTCTTCAACACCAATCCCGTTCACCTGATCATCCTGTTGATCATCATATCCCTGGACGCATTCGCCAACGTGGTTGTTCACGACTGTCCGCTCACTGCATTAGAGAGAAAATATCTCAAAACATCGTTGTCGGCGGACAGACGCAAAAACATGAAAAAGGCGAATATCCTGTATAAGTGTAACCACGTCTACGAATCGCAAGTAGAACTCATTGTGAACATGTGGACATTGGTTGCCTGTAAGATCGTCATTATTTTAGTTATCCGTTCATTCACGCCTGAATTCCTACTTTCCTGTTGCGGCAACCATACCTTCAGGGTCGCCGCATAACATTTTGTATGTTATATACATACATGACATCTGGAAACACACCGAAAAGAACCCCAGTATTTACTCCGTCTATAGGTGGATCTCAATATCCCGCGGGAGGGCTTTTAGCAAAAAAGCATATTCCTTCGTTACCGCTACGCCCCACTTTGTATCTTTCCCCTTATTCTCTGGTGGGTGGCGTTTTAGGAGGATTGTGGGGATACGAAATTGCCAAAAGAAGACGCCACAACTGTTTGATTACGACGAAATACGTTGCTGATTTCAACTACGGTTACGTGTTTTGGGGTGGCGTAGTAGGAGCGTGTCTTGGTGGTGTGATCAGAAAGGTGGTTATTTGGTGATCAGGAGTCTTCGTCCCCCGCACCCTCCCTCCCGGGGTTCGGGATTTATTTCACTATTGACATATTTACATCCATTATTATGAGTAATTTTTACACCTTTTCTCAGTTAAAACGCCTATTTTATAAGTTAAAAGAGTAATAAGGTAATAACGTAATAAAATAACATACTAAGTAGTATATAATGTCAGTTGGAAAGCATACATATGGAGCCCCTATTGTACACTGGGAAAATGAAAATGCTAAAGTAGTTGTAGGAAATTTTTGTTCAATAGCAGGAAATGTAAATGTATACTTAGGAGGTAACCATAGACCAGATCGGGTTACTACATATCCATTCGGTCATAGGGATAAAGATACATTTACTATGTTTAGTGGCCAAGGCCATCCAGCCACAAATGGAGATGTACTTATCGGTAACGATGTATGGATTGGGGGCAATGTAACCATCATGTCAGGTGTAACTATTGGCGATGGATCTGTAGTCGCTAATAATAGTCACGTTGTTAAAAACGTAGAACCATATAGTTTAGTCGGAGGAAATCCAGCAAAATTAATTAAATATAGATTTACACAAGAACAAATAAAGGCCCTATTAGAAATTAAATGGTGGTATTGGGAGGATGATAAAATAAACAAGTTTACACCTTTACTGTGTAATAACAATATTGATGATTTTATAAAATCGGCGTTTTAAATGAGAAAGGGTGTAAAGAATGTACTATTAAATCTTTAAATATGTCAACGGTTCCCTCACCAACATAGTACTTTGCATATAGATAAGGTAACTTTAGTGTACTCTCTATACCACTACTACCATCACTCCAATAATTATTATTCCAATAATCATATCTATCAAAATTTTTGTTTGAAATAATATATCCAGTTATTGAACCTTTCCGAGAATACACAACTATTCTATTGGTATTTAAGTCATCTACAAATATATCACAAACCTTTTTATTATGTTCATATAAACCATCATTACAACTTTCTATACCATTTCCACCGGAACAGTTGTGACATCCTCCATCTCCATAACAGTTATGTGCCGAAAAGTCTAATCTTTCATGAGGAATCTTATATTCTCTTTTTTCCTCGTCACTAAGTTTATCATATTCAAGTTTATCATGTTCAGGATTTTTGTAGTCTTGTCCTAATTTAATTCTTACCCATTTTTCCAAATCATTAATTTTCAAATTTTCCATATAGATACATTCATCGCAATTCTTATCACGAACACAAGTTATTTCTAAATCATTGTCTTCTTTTTTAGATAATTCAATAATATCCACCGCATTACATTCAAACCACGGTTCTGGTCTATCCTTTTCTTTTGTCTTGTGGGTTTGATATATTTCATATATTTGAATTATTTTGCCATATTTCAAATAAGCTACATCTGCGAACTTATTACTTTCATTATATTCAAATTTATGTTCAATACATATTTCAGATTTTTCACAAATTTCTGGCATACTATGCTGATTTGTTTTTTTACAATTACGACAATATCTATTTAGTTTCATAATTTTTGTTTCAATAAGTTCTTTTAACCTTAATTTTGCATCTTTATGTATTTGTGTTTCAGTTGGATTAGTATAATATCGACAAGGGTCTTTTTTATCAACGTTATGTCTAAAATATGCCTTTCTAATTTTACCTTGACATAAAATTAGGTCTGTATTACAATCAGGGCATATATATTCATATGATTTACTAGCTTTATCAGGCAAATCATAGTGTAATGTTTGTTTATTAATTGCTCCAGAATCCATTGTGTATTTCAATAATGTTATTGATTACTAATGTTAATTAACTTTCAAATCATTTTTTCTTTCGGGTACGATAATTTTACCACGAGGAACCGGTTCATCTTGGCTACGTGTTTCTTCTCAGGCACAATCACATCATTTTCGAAATCTTCCAGCAATCGCAGTTTGATGCCCATGAGTTGTGCGAACTTGTGGCTGGTGTGATAGGACCTCTGGCGTGCGTATGCGATTTGTCTGCCGAAAGACAAGGGTGGATTTTCCGATGAGTCGACTTCGGTGTTCATTGGCAAATAGATCTGGTATAGGTGTGCTGTATAATAGAATGATCATATGCGTTTATGTTGGTTGCACTATGGTTACCTCTTCTCGAGAAATTTCCGCGACTCCTACCTATCTCTATTCCTTTTATCATAATCCATCAGAGGTGGTACGTTCGGTTGTTTTTTATTTGCCGCTTCATTAGGGGTCATTTTCGAGGAGACTGGTTTCGTGACAGTTCGAGGCCAGGGATATACCCGAAGAGGGACCACTTTTTGAAAAGCGTCGTTTGCTAATCTTCGGAAGTACATAATTCACGAGTGTACGTATTGTATACATCATACTTTTATATTTATAAATAATAAATACGTAAAGTATATGAAGTTGATTCAGGACAGCAGTGAGAAGGTATCGTAGATAAAATGTTTGCTAATACCACATAAACATTTTATTGTAGTCTATGTATACATACACCACATGGAGAACCAAGATTCGGACGACCATCTCAGGATTCCGCGTTACCCGTTTAACGCAGTAAACATACGCATGATATACAACAGACGGTATTACCAGCCAACGGAAGCGATTGTCAAACAGGAAATGTGGAGACGCAACCAAGTGACCACTCTGTACAAAAAAGGCAGACCGCTGTTTGGAAAATATACCGACGACTACCGACCGCCATCTTAATATTTAATGCGTATGGCGTCGATAAATTAAATACATATTTACATCATACTATGTATTTAACCGACTTGGTTGCCGACTACTTCAAGAAATGGAACGACCACGACGGGGCAGCTGTCGGTGCGTTGTTTGCCGAACAGGCCGATTTACAAGACTGGAACGCGTCTGTCGGCGGCAAAGAAGAAATACAAACATTCAACGAGGACCTCTTCGCTGCGTGTCCAGATATTCGCTGCGAGGTGCGGAACGTCCATGTTTCTGGACAGACCATGACGGCTACCTGCGAGATTTTGGTTCACGTCAACAAGAACGACACGGAGGCGATCAAGGCGGTGGATGTCATCACCTTTGACAATGACGGAAAAATAAAAAACTTACAGGCGTTTAAGCAGCGAATGGTAGATGTGTGAGAAACCCGTCAGTTTTACTATTTGCGAACATGTTTGTAATGTTCATTGAACCACGTTATTGTTTTTTCTAGACCCGTTTCTAACGGAGTGTTGTCTGGTTCATGGAACAACGATAAAAGCTTGGAGTTGTCTGCGGTCTTTTTATACTGGCCGTCGGCAAAAGAAGAGTCAAATTGGATGTTCTCGGAGTAATCAAACTGTTTGGCGATAAGTGTAGCAACTTCTTTTATAGAAATCTCATCGTCTGGTCTTCCCGATAAGATAATTGGACCAGATTCGTTGTATTCAAACAGCGTCCACATAATTAATTTTGCCAAATCAACAGAATAAATAAACTGTCGAAGCGGAGAACCCGTTCCGCAAACGACAAAGGGGACGCTGTGTTGCTTGGCGAGAAAACATTTGTGGATAAGACCAGGTATAACATGCGAGTCGCGTAAGCTGAAATTATCATGAGGTCCGTAAATATTTGTGGGAATAACACATTTATAGTTTCGGTTGTATTGCTCGCTGTACGCACGACACACAACTTCTAGCATTCTCTTCGAATATGCATATGGATAATTGGAAGAGTGTGGTTCTCCATCGTGAAGCATGGTTTCGTTAATAGGATATGTCGTTCTATCTGGAAAAATACAGGTGCTCAAACAACAAACCATGTCTTGAACGCCAACTTCATGACTGGCCTTCACGACATTGTTGTTTATCGAGGTGTTATCCTCGAACATTCCTACCTTGTTGTTCATGTTTTTGTACAGGCCGCCGACATTTGCTGCCAAATGAATAACATAGGATGGCTTTTTCAGGGAAAAATAAGCAAGTGTTTTTTCATAATCACGAAGGTCACAGCATGCACTTGACATAAATACAATGTTATATTGTGAATAGTCGCCGGCAATAGATTGAATACCATTACCAATAAGACCCGTTCCTCCAGTCACAAGTATGGTTTCCATATATAATATAAACCATATAAAATAAAGACAATGAACTACTAAATATTGGCACGTCAACCTTAGTGATAATGGTTCATCAAGTAGGTGTTTGACGCAATGATAATCACCGTAATAAAGACCAACACAAAATACGACCACCAGTCCAACATCATCTTGGTAATCGGGGTTCTACACAGTTTCTTGAGACCCACCACCAGAATGGTTCCGATAATGATGTTCAGTATATAGTGACCGGTGTCTTCCAAATAGTCATCCTCGCCTACGTTGTCTTGGTTTTTGGTATCGAACATCACATCACAGATATCAGGACCAATATTTGTAAATATATTGTCGTGGTGAAGTTCGTGTATGCGGTTTACGTGAAAGAGAGAATAGTTTATGTTGTGTACCGATGTGTAAAAAATATACAAGAGGATAATCACCCACTTATCCAGTATGTTGTCCATCAGAAACTCGTTGAGAATAGGCAACAGAAGTCCGAACTGCATCTCCATCAGTATTTGAATTCCGTGTGAAAACCAATTGTTGTTTTCGTGGTGATAATGGTGCGATATAGTGAACCAGTTTCTCGCGGCATGGCTTTCGAAATGAACCCAGTATACCAGGAAGAGCATGACGAAAAAAGTGATCATTCCCTTGGCAATGTTTTCCCGTGCTACTATCGCAATAGAAAAGGCGAAGAAGATCCAGGTCTTGATGTTTTTCGAAATCGACCGAACCGTATCTTTGTACGGTGCCAGAACCTCTAAAATACCGTCATGGTCTGTTTCTGTCTGGGTAGCGATGCTCTTGGTTCTCCTATGTCTCGCCTTCTTATTCTTGTCCTTCTTCTCCGCATCACAGAGTGAAGGATTTGGGTCATGGTCGTTTACAACGTCTGGTATATCTTCGGTTTGGTTACCACTATCTATCGTTATATTTGTCATATACTGCCTTCTGAAAAAATAATGACATGTATACGCCATTCTTTTTTCATTATCTACATACATATTCATCTATCTATCTATCTATCTATCTATCTATGTATCTATCTCCTGCCGAAGAAGCTGGTGATTTCATTATTACCGGCCTTGCTGTTGTTTGTCACCCGCAAGTATTCGTCAAACAACAGGGCCTTCACCTCCTTGTTCTTCAGCTGCTCCAGCTTAGTGTCGAACTTGTCCTCTTCGCAGGATTTCCGCAGCTTCTTGACCTCGTCTCTAAACTTCTTTATTTTGATCAGTTTGTTCTGGCTCTTCCATATCTTCTCCAACACAAGGGCAAACACCTGCTGGATAGGTTTCATCAGTTGGTTGGAAATGTAAAAGCTGTAATCGATTTTCACCTTATTTTCTACAATATACGACGGCGTTTCTATCTTTTCGCCTTGGAGTGCCCCGGCCTTCTTCGTGTGAACATACACGAACGGGATTCTGTCTCCGGGACTCGGCTTTCCTCCGGGATCGCGTGCGGCAATCCGGTCCGCCAACACCTTGTGGGCTATCTGTCTGGGATTCTTGTATCCCGACCGCAACGACTTGGTGATGATCAGTTTCTCCATGGGACACTTCTCGTCCACAATGTCCTGGAGACAGCCCTTCAGGAAATCCACCGCCTTCTGGATATCCTTTTCTTTCATCAGAATATCGATGATGCCGCCATACACATCTTTCACGATGGGTGCGTTGTCGCGCCGTTTCAACACGATACCCATCTCCTTGCGATTACATTTGTCGGGGTCCAGTTCATACAGCATACCTACATACCTCTTCTTGGACAACAAACAGAACGGCATGAACGTCTTCTCATACTCCAGGTCATGTGGTCCTTTGAGGAAATTCGACGCAATTTTCCCCGCCTCCTGTGCCAACTCGATGGTTATCTCCAGCGCCTTTTTTCCGCGAATGGGTTCGCCGTCCAAGGTCTCCAGGTTGAAGGTGAAGAACACGGAATCCGTGTCGCCGTAGATATATTCGGCTTTGGACACAACCTCGCCGTATTTCTCAGTCTTACACACCTTGTTGCCATAACACTCTTCGATGATTCGCTTCGCATACGTCAGCAATTTACGACCAGTGGCGGTCGTGGACGCGGCGACATCCTTTTCGTAAAAGGTGCTGGTCTTGGCACCACACTGACCATACAGCGAATTGGCCGTCAGCTTGTATCCGAGCTGCCTCTTGTCCAACACGTTCTTCATGAACTCGTCCGTCTGCTGCGGAATCAATTTTCGCGTCGACTTGCGTGCCTTCAACAACTCCTCCAGGATCGAGGGCATGATCGCCCGCTTTCCCTCCGGAAACTGGGCGAACCGACACACCTTCCATCCGCATTTTATTTTCTGAGCCGCGGCGGAAGGCGTCTTCCGCTCATATTTGTAGGTGTCATATGTGGCGTTCACATACGTATAGTCCTCCAGGTTGTCGTAGATGAAGTTCCCGCCTTCGTCCTTCTCCCCCGTTTCCTGAATCAAATTTCCACCAAGGTCGTATTCACGCGTCCACACCTTGGAGTCGTGTGACAAATTCTCGCTCAACATAGAGGACGGATACAGAGACGCATAGTCCACACACGCGACGGGGTTGTCCAAATACAGATCGCATTTCGGGTCCAGCACGATGGCTCCCTCATACCCTTCGTCACCATTTCCCTTGTCGATGACCGGCATCAGCGTCCCTTTTTCTCTACATTTCTTCGCAATGTAACTGGTCAGTTTGATCCCCTGGCCGCGCATCACGAGGAAGTTCATGGGGACGCTACAAATGTTCGCCATCTCCACGAACCCGGTGATGATGTCCACTTTGTTCATCAGATAATGAACCAGGTTACAATCCTGAATACAGTATTTCGCAATCACCGCACGGTCGTCGTCGCTGCCGTTGGTCATTTCAAAGATGTCTTTGGGGGTGACGTCGTCCTTGGCCAGACACCACCGCACTTTCTTCGACATATCAGGGTCGATGTCGGTCTGGGCTATCTCGAAGTATTTTTCTGTTTTGTTCACACACGACACAATGAACTTGGCACCGTCGTCGTAGTAGTCCACCGTATGACCTATTTCCTCGAAGTGAATGTAGCTCCCCTCCAACAACCCCGTAAGGTTGCTTGTGTGGATGGTAGTCACCTTCTTCTTTTTATCCGCATCTATCCTCTTGACATAGTCGCCGATGAAATGACCCGCCACATAATCCAGCTTGTAGGACACCAGATTCTCCTCTCTGCGGAAGAAGTTGTATAAATCCACCTGGAGCCGTCCGTTCATCTTGATAAACCGCAAGTCGTGTTGACCGCTGGCAATCTGGATGCTGCTTTCTTCGATTTTGTATTCGCCCGTGTTGAAGTCGCGGTTGGCGCACACCTCGTCCTTGTTCCTCGACAGTTTCAAGAACTCGGACACGCATCCTGTTTCTTCCGCACGGCGGAACATGAACTCGTAGTCAAAACCAAATATGTTGTACCCGATAATGATGTCGGGATTCTCGCGCTGGATCATCTTCTGCCAAGCAAGCAACACCTCCTTCTCCGTGCTGTATGTCTCCAGTTCGGTGTTTTCCTGGGGCAGTTTGCTGCTGCCGTTCAGTACAACGCAGTGGTTGTAGTAGGGGTCCTTTTCTCCATACCGGAGGAAGGTGGACCCCACAAAGGTGACCTTGTCGCCCTCCAGACGAGGAAACACGCGGTTCAGCAGATTGGTCATCTCGCGGATCTTCTCCTCGCGCTCCGTCTTGGCGTCCATGAGAATCTCCACAATGGTCGCCTCTTTGTTTCCCGGTTTCTTCTTTGCGAATTTTTTCCATTTGGGGGTGTCCTCCGCATCGTCGTTCGCCGCGCGAAAGCTTTCCTCAATCGTGAGAAGCTTTGACAGAGACAAGTCTTTGTCGTCGGCGATGGAGATGGGAGCGGTGAGCCAGTACTCGATCATCTTCTTGGTCTCGCTCTTGGTGGGCATCGATTTAGGGTACACCAACTCGATGGATTGCTGGGGGTCGCCGTATCCAAACGCGGCGGAAATACACGCGCGGAGAATCTCGCCGTATTGTTCGGGCGTGGTCGATGACGTGTCCAGCACCTCCACGTGCTCCTGGATGTTCCCCGCCAGTTTCTTGTAAGATTTAATAGGCACGGGAAAATCACCGTGGCTACTGCTGGCTTCAATATCAAAACTACAAATCTTGAAGGGGACGCGCGTCTCCTTCTCGTTGAGCGAGACAATGTCCTTGTAGTTGATTTCATACTCGTAGGTACACGTCGTCATGGGGTCGTAGTTCACCTCGATGGTTTTCCTGGCCGGGAGCGAAATCCACCCTGAAGGGCTGATCTCCTGAATGTGGAAGAACCTGAGCAGAGGAGGGATGTTCGCCTCGTATAAATACGTGTTTGTGCCTTCAAAGACCAGTCCGTCCTCCTTCATTTTTCGTTCGCTCCGTCCGGTTGCCGATGTAATATACGGCCCATACCACAACCCCTTGGCCTTGTTGAAGGCGTTTATGTTTTCAAACTCCAGGCGCACGAATTTGTGCTCCTTCCCCCCATCGAAGCCATACAGTTTCTTTTTCTTTATCAATTTACAGCCGGTGAGCGAGTCTTCGTAGTATTTCCCCAATTTCGCCTGAATCACGCGCATGAACTTGGTCTTCTTGGCAATCGTCCAGTTGTCGTCGACCTTCGCATAGAAGTAGGGCTTGAACCCGTCGACCAGGATACAACAGGTCTCGCCCTTCTCGTTGATCCCAAACATCTGGATCATGAAGGTGGTGGCGTCCTTCGAGGGCTTGGGACCCCCCTCTTCGTTGCTGTCGCTCCCCGATCCGGACTCGTCGTTTGAATACACGTTGAAATCGAATAATCGAAATTCCTTGTCTTTGCTCATGCTTGGTAGGTGTTGGTATATATCTATGTACTCGTCAAGATATATATCTAAATATGTTCATTTTTATTGTTTATATGGACACTGTTTCCACATGTGAATGCTTTATTTATTTGCGTATAGGACACCACCATTACGCAGCCAAAACAGCACCATCGGCCAAGGAATCAGTGACAAGCCCGACAACGTCTTCTTCGGCGGCACGCACATTCCTGCGCTTTCTCTTCTTCCCGCCACCTTTGCGCGACAGCCGTCGCATGGTCTTGCGTCTGCGTGTGCGTCGACCCCTTGATTTGGAGGTTGCTTTGCGCTTACGTCTGGTTCGTGTACGTCCAGCGACGCGTCGCGTCTTCCTTGTCCTGGTTCGCTTTTTGCGTCTTCCGCCAAGCATATGTGCCTCGCCACCAGAAGACACCCCCTTCTTTTTCTTGATCCATGCCAAAAACGACTCGTAGGACCTATCCTTTGTGATGTCTTCGCATTTTTCGTAGTCTTCGCACACATTTCCCTTGATGTAGCGCATGGTGGGAAATCCGGCCACGTCCTCTGTCAGTTTCTTGTTTTCTATGTCGTTCATTCGCGACATCTCAATGTCGAATATACCGATACTGTCGTCGTTCGCGAACTTCTTCTCCAGTTTCTTCCATTTTGGGTGAGTCTGGGAACACGGACCGCACCCGTTCATATACAACAATACAAACGACGGGTTGTCGGTCTCTAAGTACTCATTGACAGCAGACATATCTTGAGAAGATGCCGTATCTGGTATATGGATAACAGGCATGAATATATAAATTACAGAGAAAATATATGTGTAAAATTCTTTTACTGGCAATATATATATGTCCTCACGCACTATATTCATTATCATATGTATCGCATTGGCGGTATTGTTTTTTATACGGACCGACGGAAAAGAAGGGATGACAGGGTCCACAAAGCCCCGCTGCCCCAATGTGCTTATGCAAAAAGGCAGCAAGGTATATCTCTACAACACAAAACTCGCCGAGGTTCCTGGAGTCAACCCCATCATGTTTGAAAATTTAGAGGAATACACGCAATTTATCGACTGGCAGCGAAGCCAGGGAATCCGTTGTCCCGTATTGTACTTACAAGAAACATACGACGCCACTGGAAAACTGGTGTGTAAGGCGCGACCATGTACGGTTGAACCCCAAGGAGGATTGCCGCCGACCAACGCCACATTAAACGCCAACGCAACAGCCTTTAGTGACGCGCTGGACGAGGGAACCAATGTTGGTTCGGGGTCGGGTTCGGGTTCGGGTTCGGGTCCAGCAAGTCTCGAAGCGGAGGTTGAATCACTCGGAAGATTCAGAAATTTGAAGCGCAGAAAGCTACTGGACGCCGGAGTAGACGACCCTCCATTCAATAAGGGTCACTACCCCGCCCACGACCCCTCTCCGTTTTACAGAGGCGTCCACACCCCACTTGACCAGTTGGATGTCATTGAGGAATCAAAATCAGTTAGCGCCAACGCCATGGATCCCAACTGGGGCGGTCACGACCATACACAAACCTTGATCGAGAGCGGGTTCTACAAAGACAACGAGGTTCTTCATTACGACTAAAGTTGTAGACATCGAGTTCGAACGAAGCAAAATCGTAGCCGATGCAGAAGACCACGGATTTTACACCTTTGGAAATTTAAAACGCCGACTTTAAGTAATAGTTAAATATTTCCATCCAAAACCCTGACACTTATTTCTTTTTAATCTACAACAACAGGATATATTTGCATTAATTGCTTTTTTACTACAATTATTTTGAAGTGAATAAAATTCACTTGCTTCGATTATAGAATCCCAAATTTTAATATCTTCTTTTGTCTCAAAATTATATTGTATTATTTTTGTTTTATTATTCACATATTGGTTATGTTTACTAATTTCTTCTTTGTAATCTTCTTTGAAACACCAATAATAACCTTTACATTTTCTTGAAACATCTTGTTTATTATACAGATTTAGTGCTGTACTTAAATGACCAAATTTCCCTTCATTATTACCATTTAAGATAGTTTTATTTAAATATTCATATGCTTTTACTAAACTTTCAAATTCATTAATAATTTTATTATTTTCATCCAATTGATATATTTTTTTTTTTGAACTAATTAAATTTGTATCATGTGCGTGTTGTGAGTTTTCACTTGGCGTAGTCCATTCTAAATTACTAATATTATTATTTTCCCTATTTCCATCAATATGATTTACATATGATTTATTTTCAGGCTTTGGAATAAATAGTATTGCTACTAATCTATGAATGCTTGTTGAAAATTTATTATTACTATTTCCTTTCAAACGTGCCATTCTATATCCATCAGAAGATTTACTTCCCATTGTAATTTTATATTTGGATTGTATTTTATATTTTAATCTTCCATAATTTGATATTTCATAATATTCATAGTCTTTAAATAATTCATTTACTGAAATTAGCTTCCATTTTTCATTTTCATCAATATCAGATAAATCACTTATACCTTTTTTTGATTTACCATTGTAGTTGGGAGGATTAAATTGTTGTTGATGTTCTCGTTGTTCTTTATGTGTAGACCATTCTAAATTACTTAATTTATTATTTTCACGATTTTTGTCTATATGATTAATAGTTTGTTTGTTTTCTGGATTTGATAAATATGTTATTGCTATAAGATAATGTAATCTAAATGTTTTTTTTTGTTGTGGAGTTCCATACATTCCTCTTAATCCAATACCTAAATATCCACTTTTATATTTAAATGGACTTAAAACATTTTTCATTTTTATATTACGAATTCTTCCAAATGTAGATGCTTCATAGTTTGAATTTATAGGTATTATTTTCCAGTTTTCGTTATCATTAATAACATATTTTATTAAATTATTTTTTATTTGTTTATTTCTTTTTTCTATTTCTAATAATTTTATACATTCAATACAATATACACTACAATTATCTTTTCTTGCTGGATTAGTATAATATTCATTTTTATGTTTATTAGTATTACATTTATAGCATTTTTTCATTTCACTGCTTGACTTCACTTATTTATATTCGTTATTTAACCTTAAATATAATAAATCATTTTTATCTTAAAGGTGGAATTAATAGTGAAAGATTATATGATTTTTTACAAGAAAATATAACAAGTAAATACAAAAATAAACTTATTATTATGGATAATGCGAGTAGTCATAGAAATCAAAAAATAAAAGATTTGGTAAATAAAGATAATGAAATACTTTATTCCGTTCCTTATCAACATTTCACAAATGCGATAGAAAATTGGTTTAGTGTCCTAAAATCAAAATTACAAAAGAAAGAGGGATTAACTTATAATCATTTACAAAGCAATATAGCAATTGTTTTGCGTGATATAACATTTAAGAATATATTTAAGGGAGTTTATGAGCGCCCAGAAAAATATAAACCAAAAAATAAAACAAGAAAAATAAAGAAAACTATCTATAAAGTCGGCCTTTTAAATTTCCAAAGGTTTAATATATATATCCGAAATGGTCGGGAGAAGACGCATGACAAGCCTCAACACAAAGGTTTACATCTGATGCGACTCGGTCTTCTGGTATGTAATCGTGTATGTACATGGCAACTTCCATTTCGGCACTAATTACATTGTTTATTCTATATTGAAATTTTTTCAAGTATTTACATCGCATAGCAATGAGTCCCAAGATACAATCATTAGGGTCGAGCTCATTTGTAGATACGTTCATAAATTTTACATAACAATCATATGCGTGGTTGTTATTCGCCACTCGTTCGAAAAATGGATGAGGAACTGTATCGCAAGGACAATAGCGTCCCGTTTGCTTAATAATCATATCGTCGTCCTTCAATTTCAAATGGTCTATAGCATAGTGTATCGCTTCTAATTCGCATTTACCCTTGTGTAACGTATCTGTCAAATTGTTCCTGGCGTATACCACTCGACAGTCAAAGTTATCGAAAAATGACGCAGTGATATCTCGGTCATTTACAACCACCACAGGTATAATGTCGAAATCTTTTATGGCATGTAAAGTCACTGCTACACACCTTTCATATCTACTCTGTCTCTGTGCTGCGTCGACTGGTCCCCAGCTTTCCTGGGCAGGGGATATGGTTGCGGTCATAAACAGATAAATCATGCTGCACTTAAATAATATATGTATATACATTCCTATATTCATATAATGAATCAAACCCGTTGAAATAATTTACTTCTATAGTAATATGAACCATCTACCCAATATATCGATAGGGACTGCGGTAGCGGTCCTAAACTTGTGTTTTATCCATCACCAATATACCAATATACAGAACTTAACAAAAGAGACAGCTCAACTGAAAGAGAAGGTGATATCTCCAACACCCCCAAGGAAATTAAAGGAGGACATCTCCGGAAAAACGGTCTTGTCTGTGTCAAAAAGCGTATCCACCGCGTGGGACACTGACGCGGTAAACGTGTATGAAAATGAAAAGAAATGGTTAACCGTCATGAAATCCACAGGAATCGTCGCCAAACCCATCCATTTTGACGACAAAACACGGACGGTGACGACGGAATATGTCGGCGAAAAAGTGAACAAACGCAACCTTCCGGACAACTGGGAGCAGCAGAGGGATTTTATTATTTGTCAATTAAAAACACATAACTGTAGACACAACGATATCAAGCCCGACGAACTGATTGTACATGACGGAAAAATAAAACTAATCGACTTTGGGTGGGCCCACGAATTAAATAAAAAGAACCCCGACTCATGGCCCACATGTTTAGGCGGAGAATTCAAGTGTAATCAACCAGATAGAGACCATGACGACCTCTGTAGTTTCAACAAATCCATACAGCACATACTGGGTTCAGGTTCTACTCGCTGATATACAACAGGTTGTGGATCTGTAACACGCGAGTCCTACCAGGTCGTTGTGCTCTACCAATCACCTGGTAATACATCTCCCTTTTTGTTTTGTGGTAAAAAATAATGTCGCTTGTGTTCTCCAGGTTCATCCCGCAACCATAGAAGGACGAATTGACCATCAACACACGTGCTGTGCCGTACTTGTACTCATACAAAATAGCGTCCATATCGGTCACATTGCCGGCATCAAGTTCCACGTACGGAATATCGTTTGCCGTCAACAGGGAGCGAATCGAAGAGAACACCTTGCTGAAATCGGAAAACACAATCACCTTTTTGCCCGTCTTTTCGGCCAATAGATGAAGCACCATGCCCAACTTGTCGTGCTGGGTGAACTCTGTATTTGCCATAGAATGAATGGGTGTCTCGGCTGTCGCCTCTATTGTAGTATGCGTTTCCTTGTCTGGTTTTCCTCTACAATACGGACAATAGAGCGTGTGTGAGTACCAGTGGTCGATACACGCAGCACACATCCTCTGTTCGCAGCAGGAGGTGGTATACTGGATTTCTTCGTCGTTGAGGCGGTCCAGGCATCCGACACATAGGTGCAACGTGCGGATTCGCGACAGAAGCTCGTCGAGGCGATACGAAAACATCTCTATCCTGTCTTCGCATTCTCGGCGGTTCACTTCTTCCAGATCAGACAACATGCGACCTGTTCGCTGGTAGTCAGCAAGACTTAATTTCTCCGCGTCAATAGACATGGCCATGTCCTTTAATATAAACAACACCGCCTCCTTCTCATTTTGCGCTACCCTTGTGTAATGGTATCGCACAATAGACGAAAAATCGGACGCATGTACCGCTTTCAGCTCTTTGTCGTCCAATACGTCTTTCAGCATCAAATTGGCCAGGGACGAGCGACACACGTGATTGTTCGTTTTAGGTTGGTCTAAACCAAACGACGCGTCTACGAAGGCGTCTTCGCATTTACATGTAACGGACTCTTCTTCTGCAAAATCAAATACGTTGGACAGTTCGCCGATCCGTGTTTGTATGTAGGACGCGGAAATCATCCAAAACGTGTCGCATTCCATCTTTTTGGTGAGAATGGCGTCGACGCTGTCGATTTCGTCGACGAACACGCGCTTGACCCGAATGTCCGCGGCTTTGAGGGAATCTGCCACCACGTTGTAATACACCGAAGTAGTCAGGATAATATCCGACTGCTCCAACGTAGTTGTAAAATACAATTCGGTAATCTGTTCGTAGGAAATGTAGCGGGTCACCGTCAAGTCTCCTCCGAACGCCTCGATTGCCTGGTTCCACTGAGTGTATATGTTTAGCGGGACCACAATGATGTTGGTCCCTTTGGGTTCAGGAAGTGCGGCGTCGGCGAATAGCAAGGAGAGAATCACGTATGTTTTTCCTGCTCCTGGTTTGTCGGACATGATACCGTATCCATGACTTAAGGATTCAATCTCCTTACATCGCTGCAACATAGCCAATTGGTGCGGTTTTAGAGATATCTTCGGTCCCACCAACCCCTCGTGTTTAGGTGAATCGGCAGTAACATACATCATGTAGTACAACTACCCTTTATTTTCGACCTTTTACCCCATTCATTTGTATTGACGGCTTCTTTTTTTATCTGTTTGTATTGTATAACCATGGTATACATGAGTGGAGGAAAAGCAGCGCGCAACGCGGCAAGCATCACCAACAGAGCTAACTGTGGAGGAAACAAGAAGGGAGGACTTATGGGAGGCATCGGCAGTGTCGGAACCGGCGGTATCAGTCAGCGTCAGAGCCGCAGATTTTGCGGAGCCAACAGCTGCAACAACAGAGACATGAACACCATGTTCGGACTCAAGTGTGTGGGTAACTTCAGCAACCCCTCGCAGTCTGTCGCCAGAATGGCTGCTCGCGGCATGTTCTAATTTGACAATCTATTGTCAACCTATTTACACATATTATCGAGCGACATTTAATAACTTATACTTGTTATAAGTTATTAAAGATAGGGACTATGTATTTCTAGTAATGGATACAGGGATTGGGAATGAAAATGGAAATGAAAATGAAAATGAAAGTGGAAATGAGAAACAGGTAATCTCGTCACCGAGTTCAAAATCAAAACCTCTCTCCACGTTTCACGTAAAAATAGATTGTCGCGAACACGACCTCATCCCGCTTGTGAAGGAAAAGCTCGGAGACATTTCAAACATAGTGGTGGAGACCGGATCACTCTCTGTCGGGGACATCGTGTTCACCCAAGACGACGAGGAGTTGTTGATCATAGAGAGAAAAAAAGTATCCGATCTGGCTGCCAGTATTAAGGACGGACGATACAAAGAACAGTCATACCGGCTCGACGGACACAGCATCCACAACCACAACGTCATGTATTTGGTAGAAGGTAACATGAACTATGCGAGAATGGACAAAACCACTCTACTATCGTCCGTGTTTTCGCTCAACCATTTTCAGGGATTCTCTGTGTGGAAAACCACCAACATCGCGGAAACCGCCGAGTTTCTCGTAAACAGTATCAAATACTTAGCCAAATCGAAAAAGGAACGGTATTACAAGGAGACGACTGGTTCTCTTCCGACTGGTCAAGACACCGACTACGTGAGCGTGGTAAAGAGCACCAAGAAGGAAAACGTCACTCCGCAAAATATAGGCGAAATCATGCTCTGCCAGGTTCCTGGCGTGGGTGCCGCCGCAGCCATCGCCATCATCGCCCACTTCAAATCCATCGTCAATCTTATCGCAGACATACAAGAACATGGCGAGGCCTGTTTCAAAGGCATCGAGGTGACCGCCTCCTCCGGAAAACCCAGGAAACTCAACAAATCGTGCGTTGCCAACATCATTAAGTACTTGGATGTCCAGTGAATATGCTTATAATAAACGGCTTAAAGGTATATGTATATGACACCATATAAGGTAAGAGATATGGACGAGAAAGCTGTTTTACACGACGACGATATTGTGCGCGAGGAAGACGGGTTGGTGTTCGACCCGTATAACCCCCTCATTGTTGAGATTACATTGAATGATGTTCAATCTATTCTCAAGAAATATGGCGTGCCACCCTGTGTGGTGAACATGGAACTCTACAAACGCGCGTTCGTCCACCGGTCCTATACGAAACGCCCTGCTTTCGAAAACGTGCAGCAGAACATCACCATTGTTCCGAAACCCGAGGACTGTATGGCGCTCAAGACCAAGTCCAACGAACGCCTCGAGTTTCTGGGAGACGGACTCCTCGAGCTGGTGACCAAATACTACTTGTATCGCCGATTCCCCAAGGAGAATGAAGGATTCATGACCGAAAAGAAGATTGCGATCGTGAAGAATGAGGCGATTGGTCGCATTGCTTACGAGATGGGGCTACACAAGTGGCTCGTTCTGTCGAAACATGCTGAGGAAAAGAAGATCCGCACCAACCTGAAGAAGCTCGGCTGCCTCTTCGAGTCCTTTTTAGGGGCACTGTTCCTGGACTTTAACAAACGAGTGGTCAAGGACGAGGATGGGTGGTTCCAGGACATGTTTGTGACCGGACCTGGGTTCCAGATGGTCCAGAAGTTCATCGAGAACATTTTCGAGAAGCACATCAACTGGATCGAGCTTATCCAGAACGACGACAACTACAAAAACATCCTCCAGGTGAAGATCCAAAAAGAGTTCAAGGTGACGCCTCACTACATTGAGCTCGAGCATGACCCAGAACGAGGGTATCGAATGGGTGTCTTCTTGTGTGTTGGTCAATCCATCCACGAAATGAAATGGAAGACGGCTACCCGATTTTCCCAGCTAAAAACGTTCAGCGCCATCCAAGAGGCTATTCAGGGAAACGATGGAAAGGCGTTCGTGTTTTTCGGAGAAGCAACGCATAAAATCAAACGCAAGGCAGAGCAGGAGGCGTGCGACCAAACTATCCAGGTAATCGAGAAGTATTCCAAATAGGTTGTTTGATGGATTGGTCGGTCGCCATGTAAATGTTTGCGATACATATGTACACGTTTTTATATACCTAGTTTATATACACAATGGATAGTTTAGTAAAGAATAAATTAATGACCAAACCCATGGTCTCGCCACATCAACCAGTGGAGGTGGTGCTTAAAAGTCCGAAAGAGGGAACCGATATAAAAGGTGTCACTGTGCGCGACGCCAGAAAGAAGAACCGCGACTACGACATTCAGGACCTAACGGATCGTCTAAAACAAACAAAACTTGCGAAGGTGAAGATAAGCCGTCCGGCCATCGAAGAAGAGGTGTCGATGACATTCGAGACGACACAACCCATCGCCCCTGTCCAGAAGAAAATTCGAAAACTTACCAAGAAAAAGCTCGTTATCGTGGAGGACGACGAAGACATCCCGAAGATAACAAAGAGGGATGGAACTGAGGTAGAGGTCGATGACACTGTGGAACTAACAGAAGAAGAACTTGAGAAGCGGGGTCGAGACAAGAGGAAACGTCGCACACCCAAGGCGGACACCAAACTGAAGGGGGTGGTGGACATGAACCCCAAAGAGTGGGAGGACGTGTCGGGAAAACAGGTCGCAAAACGGCTGCCCCGCAAAGAGCCCCCCGTCAAGATCCGCATCGACAGCTACTACATGAACAACCGCAAGATCTTCGTTAATTTTGTCAATGCCATGTTTCAGCAATACAAAGAAGAGCTGGAGGACGCAGAGAAATTGGTGACGTGCGACACCATGCGCAACACCGAGTCCTTCTCTCTTTTGACCCATCAGAAAATTGTGAGGGACTATATGAATCTATACACTCCTTACCGTGGACTGCTCTTGTATCATGGTTTGGGTGCTGGCAAATCTTGTGCAAGTATCGCCATCGCCGAGGGAATGAAGTCCAAGCGCCAGGTCATTGTGATGACCCCCAAATCCCTCCGCGAGAACTACATTGAGGAACTCAAAAAGTGTGGCGACTTCATGTACAAGAAAAAACAGTTCTGGGAGTGGATCTCCGACCCCGAGGTGTTCGAAACCTTGTCAAGCGCCCTCAGTCTGCCCATTGAATACATTCGCAGAAAGAAGGGTGCGTGGCTCATGGATGTGGCCAAGGAACCCAACTCGCTTAGCTCCGTGGACATGAAGAGTCTGGACGACCAGCTCAACGAAATGATCTTCACCAAATACAAGTTCATTCCCTACAATGGGCTTCGCCCCAATCGACTCAAAGAGCTGAGCGACAACTACGAGACCAATCCCTTCGACAACAAGGTGGTGATCATCGACGAAGCCCACAACTTCATCAGTCGCATTGTCAACAGAATCGACAAAGAAAGACCGATTGCGGTGGACAATCGCGGGGAAAAGGAAAAAATACACAATGCCATGTCCCTCAAGCTCTACGAGTTCCTGCTGAGCGCCAAAAACATGCGTGTGGTGCTGCTGAGCGGAACCCCCATTATCAACTACCCCAACGAGCTTGGTATCCTGTTCAACATCTTGCGCGGATACATCAAAACATGGGAGATTCCAGTGACCATCAAAACGTCCAAAAAGGTCACCACAGAGACCCTCCAGAAAATGCTGGCGAACGAGAAGATCCTGGACTACCTGGAGTACTCGCCGTCCGCCAAGAAGATCATGATCACACGCAACCCATTCGGGTTCAGAAACAAGGTGAAGGTAAATACCGGATATCACGGTGTGAGCAACCAGACGCGAAACAATGACGGCGAGAGCGAGTTTGATACAAACTTTGTCAGCGACGAAGCGTTTGAAAGGAAAATCATTGAGCTCCTGGGCAACCAGGACATCGAGGTCAACCAGAAACTCATCAAGGTCCACAACTACAAGGCACTCCCAGACAAACTGGAGCCATTTGTGAATAAATTCATCGATCCGAACACCAGAACCATGACGAACGCGAACGTGTTTAAGCGGCGCATTATCGGACTCACGTCCTACTACCGGAGTCCGCAAGAGGGGCTGATGCCTCGCTACGAGAAAACGCCCGAATACTACCACGTAATCAAGGTACCCATGAGCAACTACCAGTTCAAAATTTACGAGGAGGCACGTTCCACGGAAAGGAAATCCGAGAAGTCGTCCAAGACGAAGAAGGGGAAGTTCGACAAGGACGGTGTCTATACGGAGGCCACTTCCACCTACCGCATCTTCTCGCGTCTCTTTTGCAACTTTGTCATGCCCCCCGAACCCGGTCGCCCCATGCCTCGCGACGACAAGAAAATGGTCGTTGGCGAGGACGACGACAAAGGAAGCAAGTCTCAGGAGGAGCTGTTGAAGAAGGCGCGCGAAAAGACCCGCGGCGTCGATTTGAACGACGAGAAGGAGGGCGAGGTCGAGGGCGACGAGGCCATTGGTGCCGTAGCCGACAAGAAATACAGCGAACGCATCCAGGAGGCCATCGAGGAGATACGTTCCAACGCAGGAGAATACCTCTCCAAGGACGGACTGGAGAAATACAGTCCCAAGTTCCTCACCATTCTGGAAAATCTACAGGAACCCGAGTACGAGGGGCTTCACCTGGTATACAGCCAGTTCCGCACCCTGGAAGGCATCGAGCTTCTTTCCATGACGCTGGAGGCCAACGGATTTGCCAGATTTCGCGTGAAGAAGACGTCCGAGAACGGATGGGACATCGACATTCCCGAAAAGGACCTGGGAAAACCCACATTTGCTCTTTACACCGGCACAGAAAGCGACGAGGAGAAGAAACTTATTTTGAAAATATACAACGGGTTCTGGGACGATATTCCAGTGAACATCGCCAACAAGCTTCGGGCGATCGCCAACAACAACAACATGGGCGAAATCATCAAGGTGTTCATGATCTCCTCCTCTGGATCCGAGGGAATCAATCTGCGCAATACCAGATACGTTCATGTAGTGGAACCCTACTGGCACCCCGTGCGCACCGAGCAGGTGATTGGTCGTGCCCGGAGAATTTGTAGTCACAAGGATTTGGAGGAGCAGTATCAGACAGTCGAGGTGTTTGTGTATCTCATGACCTTCACGCGTGAACAGGTCGAAGGAGACGACGCCAAGGACCTGAAACTGAAAGACGGGAGTAAAAAGGACCCGTCCATTCCACTGACCAGCGACGAGTACTTGTACGAGATTTCCATGATCAAGGAGGAAATCAATACGCAACTTACCGTGGCCGTCAAGGAGGCGTCCATCGACTGCGCAATATACGAGGAAAAGAACGACAAAGAAGGGCTCCAGTGCCTCACTTTTGGCGAGCCTTCCAACAATTCCTTCGTCTACAATCCCGACATAGAAAAGGACGAAGACGACGTGATAACCACACTAAATGAAGACAAGGCAACGTGGAAGGCAGAGCCAGTCACCATCAGTGGCAAAAAATACGCAGCAAGGAGGGTGAAAAACAACGAGTATATATTATATGATGCTAAAGCATACGAACGAGCAAGTAAGACCAACAGACAACCCACGCCACTAAAGAGGATGAAGGTGCTTCAGGATGGACAGTTTGAGGTTGTTCCATATATCTAATATATTATATCTAACATCGAATTCATGACATGAACATTCATGTGATGGATAACGAACGGATTGCTTACATGTTGCGACCCGTATTCATGATGAGCTTTTCCAGTCTGTCAAACCTCTCTGTAACATAAGCATAGAGACGGCTCACGTCGGTCGTATCAATCGACGACATGTCTTGGTTGATGAGGGATGGAACCGACATATCCTCCATCAATGGGGATGGGTACGCTGACTGGTCAGAGGGAACGTTGTCCGACGTCTTTACCGAAACAGCCTTTAGTTTGGAAAATATGGAGGATGAACCAGACTGCGGTTCAGGAGCAGGGGGCGTCGACGAAATGTTGATCGTGAGGTCTTCGCCCCAGGAAACGTGTTTGGGTTCACCATCAAGCGGTTCGCTTGGAACAGATATGCCCAGTTCGTCCTTTTCAATTGTTATGAGTTTAATTTCCTCGTCGGTCTTCTTCTTTGCGTCGTTCCCGATCGTCGGATTTGTCGACGACAACCATTGTTCTGCCTGTTTCACGTCATGGTTTTTTTGAATCTTGCTTATGTCTAAATTTCGTTCACGCATCATACGCTCAATCACCATGGTCACGTCGCCAAGCGGAGCATCATCAAGTGTATCCTTGAATGTCGGTTCTTCGGGAACGGGACGAGAAATGGTATTGCGAAAATCATCCTCTTGTTTCTTCAGTTTTTTGTCGAATTCGGATATGCGTTCCGATTTCAGGTCTTCCGATGTAATCAACACCTTGTCTGGGATATTCTTACCAGACCCAGACAACGATTTCGCGTTCTCCAATTCATCCATTATGGTGCTAATAAACATCTTGTTCATACCCATCAAATCATCGGTCGATGCACTATGTTTTGCGTGAAACCTCGGCAAAAGCCATACAAACGTCTCCTGGGTCTCCTTTGTCTTGGGAACAGAGTCATCGTCGGCCAATACTTCCCACAAAACATCCGTGTTGTCTTTGCTAAGAAATTTTTCTGCCATAAATATATAAATAAGCATATAGTATTTATATGCTTATCTCATGTTAAAGTTCAATGGTTGGGTATGTGGGGTACATTGAGGTAGATACACCTATCAGCCCAGAATACACCAATACACCCACGACAAAGAGTCCGAAAAAATACCTCATGTCGGCGACACACGCATAACACGGTCCCCAGAAATTTCGGCTATATATGGTGAAACATACATTGTCGCAAAATCGGTTGTTTATTGGTGGCAAATAACTACTACAATATCTACACTGATACTTTGGCAAAAACTCGAATATGTGACGACTGATTTCAATCGGCAACTCCTTTATATTTGACATATGAAACAGACCTGTACAGTATAGTATTCTACGGGAGACATTCTTATACCGTTCGTGGCGGTTACTCACACTCACACAAGTTTGTCTTCGTTGAAGTATATTTTACGAAACTTCTCTATATACGCGTCTTTCAGTATATGCGTCTTCAGGTAATGGCTGTTTATCTTGTCTTCCAGCATATGCACGATAAAGTAAAGGGAGTAAATTCCGCACTCCGTATTTCCATATTGGTGTTCTACTGGATAATTCTGATCAAAATTAAACTTTACCCCCATCACACTTCCTTGTTTCGTGACTTCATCCGCAAACTTCTTAATTCCAGGCGGAATCGGTTCGCCGGCGCTGTCAAAGTAGTAAATCTGTTTCCTCTTGACGTTGATAAACAAACTCACCCAGTGCGATCCAGGTTTGTAGTGGGGATCTAAATTGAAAATAATACCAATCTTCTTTTTACCACGATCAATCTGCTCCTTCAGGTTAAACTGACACAGCTCCTGCCATATACACTCTCCATACAGTTTTCGCGTATCATAATCTATGGGACTGGGACCCATGAAGACAAAGCACTTGTACGCCTTCTCGTACTGACGCATCACATCAATGATTTCCGTGCTGGACAGCCACTCGTTTGGTTTTTTCTTCCAGCTTGCTGGTGCGACGGGAGCGAACGCATGTAACAGATCATTACGGTCGGACTTGTTCACAAAACTCTGTTTCAACCAACACGATTCCTTGTCACACACATTCTTCAGTTTGTCCTGGAGAGAACCCCATATATCCGCTATATTCTTGCCTTCAATTGGGTCGTCTGGGTGGCGGATATTCCACAAACCCCGCAACTTGTATAGGTCTTCCTCTGTATAGCACGTAAAGTCCTTCGTGTCGTTATTCGGATTGGGGCTACATCTCAATTTCTTTGTCTCCCTCCTGTCCTTGCTCGCCCTTTTCCTTGTTTTTGCGGTTGTCCTTGTTTTTGTCCTTTTTTTTGTGTTTGTCCTTATGGTTGTCTTTGTTTTTGATTTTGGTTTCTGTTGCCCCTTCATACTTTGTGTCTATATTTTTCTTTTTGCTCACACCTTTATTCTTCAACAATGGGTCGGCGAGATTGATATTTTTTTTACGCGGATACTCCTTCTTCTCCTTCTTAACCAATGTTTTTTGAACGAAGTTGTCCAACGTATTGGTGGGTCGTACATAAACACTCTTCAGAAATCTCTCGTCGGATTCCAATTGACAATCATTGTGCGTATCCGACATATCGTGCACAGGAGGGGAACGCGGAGCGATTCCTTCATATTCTCCCTGTAAAATATCCGTCCTATCTAACGCCTTAAAATAGTCAATGCATATTTTTAAGTAGGCTGAAAACATCAATGAAATATCGGGCGGAAGCTTGTCTACGTCGATATCCGAATCCTCCGGAACCGTATCGTACAATAGACATTTGGTCAATCCCAGGATACGCTTCTTGTAAAACCTCTTTTCCTTCGACTTGACTTTCGGATCGGTGGTAGCCAAGTGCTTGTTGGCTCTGGATGCGAATTCCTTGTTTGTCAAATACTGTAATGTGACATCGTTAATAAATGCGTCATCAGTAGATGTCATTCACGAAAGGTGTAGTGTAGTATATAAGTATTTTGTATTTTTCTTTATACCTCATTGTTTGCGATACAACAATGAGATACTTCGCGAATAATAGAAGACCGTCACATTACTTCAGACCGGCCATGCGGGTTTCCTCGCGCGTCGGAGTGTTGAACAATGTGTTGTGATTGTATTGTGGCATTCGATCGCACTTACTGAACTCCTGTTTGGTAAACAACAGTGGATGATTCTGCGCGACAGGTTTCGTGTTAGAACAGGCAGGAGTCATATACAAATCACTTGTGCTTTGTGGCACATATGTGCTCCTATCACAGTGTTGAAGGGCGAATATTTGGTTTTTTAGCTCCGACTCCGTGTTTACTTGCGAAGCATATCCAGACCAGGGAGCAGTGGCATTGCCTGGGTTAAATGTCATTCCCATATTGTAGGTAGGATTTACTTGAAGAGGGACGTTCAGCTGTCTGCGGGGATCAACAACCGGCATGATGGAATACTTCGTGGATGCGGGACGGACGTTCAGATACGGCTGAAGTGGTGCGGACGGAAGATTGCGCTGGTAGATTTCAGAATTCATTTGTGCCTCCATTTGAGTGGTGTTTGGTTGTTGGGACATCTGTTATATACCATGTATAGAATAAAATTACATTCATATACACGTCTTATTATCCTAAACATTATTTTGTCCACATATAACATATGGTCTCTTCACAATCATCGTTAAAACACCAAGAAAGAGTATTTGACTTGTTTATCTTATTCACCTATATCTTCTATGGTTCTGCCATTATTGGAGTGTCGTTTATCAAACCAGCATGGTTTCTCACAGTAGACTATATCGCTAAGATATATGTTGCGTTGTTTCTCATGTATAGATACAACCCGTATCTTGAGAGGCCCAAATACACCCCCCTTGATCGCAAAGTGAGTTTCCATGCGGGTATATTTATCCTGATCACGCTGATTACTAAGTCTATTTTGGTGAACTATCTCGGCCAAGATTCAAAATGGGTAAAGGACTCGGGTATCTGTTCTACCAGAGAACATCAATCAGGAGTTGACGACATGATTGGAACTTTATAAGTGACAAAAAGGAAATATAAATGAAATCATATGTTGTTCTGTGAGGATACTACACAAAACAACATACATTATACTATACTATGGCAGATGTTATCGTCGGCGGCGTATTTTTGGGATTGATTGCGGTGATGGTATTGGGGTTAATGATAAAGTCAAAAGGAAGGGTGCATCCTTCTTAGGAAGATCTAATGAAAAAAGTTCTGAAGAAGAACCATAATCTGTTTTGTAACGATTTTGTCGTTATCATATGAGCGTGTCTCTTTTACAACATATGTATACTTGTACTCGTGTATTTTTGCTCGCATATAGTGAATATATCTATTTTGGGTGTATACCTTAATACCCAATCTATGTGAAACAGTTGATTCCAGAAACCGGTTTACCATGACATTCATTGAAATGGTGTGGATATATGGACTCACTTTGATGTAATATACATTGTCCATATTTTCATGATAGATGTCATCTATAAAGCATATGTGTGTTTCTTTCGGAAGTTTCGCGCATCGTACCAGGTCAGTCGTTGACTTCTCGTTTGACGTACGACAAACTTCCTCTATTTTCCCACGCACCTTGAACGCACCAATGATTGAATCGAATAGAATGTAGTCAAGTTTTTTATGTATATATCTTTTTATCATATGTGCCCAGTCTCTGGGCCCCTGGTTGTTTGTATATATCAATACCTTACTACACATACCATCTTGTTTCTTTTTTTTTAAGTATGTAAGAACAGAGAACAAATTCGGACGAATGACTTCGGGAAACAGCTGTAAGGTTTTCGCAAATATCCATTCACGATTGATCTGTCCAGCGTTCAAATATTTAATCAACGAGTCGTAAAATATCCCAAATTCGGTAAAATATCCAATCGTTTCGTCCAGGTCGAAAACTACCACCTTTGATGTCTGTTCTTGTGCCATAATCTATTTACCTACTTCTATACACGGAGAATATATATTAGGATACATCAGGCTCATATTTTTTTGTGGAAGTAGTATAATAACAAGACTTCATCCTCATGACAAGCTTGACAAAAACAGACTATCTAAAAATACTTCAGTATTATGATATTTCTATACCCAAGAAGCTTGTGCACATTAAGTCAAAGGCTGAGTCGGTTCTGGCAAACAAACTATGTAGATGCATCAAAAAGGTTTCTCCTGCAAACGAAGCACGAGGCATCGGTATATGTACACGATCCATATTCAACAAAAAGGGGCTGGTTCGTGGTTCATTCAAGTGTAGGAAATCCGTAAAACATGTAACTATTAAAAAGAAGAGGAAGAACAAGTTGTCAAAAAAAACCAGAAAGAGAGCTACAAAGGGATAACTGGGTGTTCATGTGCTGACATCCATCTGATGTTTGTCGATAATGGTTGTCCTGGCGATTGTTCGGACGATTTTGCCGAAATCGCGTCGCTCAGCCACCTCGTCTGCCGGACCCATGGCCTGAACCATCATCTTGAGATAGATGTCGTTCTTCTTGCTATCATATTGGTCATAACCCGGATTCTGCCTCTGCCAATCGTCAAACAACATAATGTTCTTGTTCGACAGATCCTTGATTGCCTTCTTCAGCTTGTCCTGGCTCGACGTGTCTTTCTCCCACACGTCCTTGTCCTTGATATGGATCACCTCCCGCTTCAAATCGCTACAATGAATTGGTCGCTTTGTCACCTCTAATTCATTCAATCCTTTCACAAACATGCGCGATATTCCCTCAGCATATCCCAACTCGCCGACGCTTTCCAGATCTTGAACGCTTAACTGCAGAGACTTGATGAAATCCTGGATGTTCATGGCATCTTTACATGTCTCGTTCAAGAAGAACTGAAGGTTGAATGTCTTGTTGTGCGAGTTTGTATGCGTGATGGTGTTGTGACTGTTGTTCGTACTGCCGTTCTGGGACAACTCAATGACATGTTTCTGAAGCTGGTTGTTCTGCTGAAGAAGGTCGATGATAACCTTGTCTTTGTCCAGCACTGGAGCTGTCGTAACAGATGTAGCAACAACGACATCGTCTTCGCACATGGAAGGTGGACACCGTTGCTTGTGGTTCCACAGAGACGAGGCGTGACTGTAAGCTTTGCCACATTCGCAAGAATAGAGACGACGTGTCGTCTCAGGCATTTTTTGGCATTTTTTGTTCGTCGATGTTCGTATTTGGTGTTTCCGTGTGGACATATGAGCCGTATAGTTGCTATATTTAGAGCATATGAAGTCACATTTTTCGCATTTGAATTCGTCGGCATTTTTTGGCATTTTTTGGTTCGTCGGTGTTCGTATTTTGTGTTCTGGTGTGTTTATGTGCGTAATATATTCCATACGAGATGAGCATATAACATCACATTTTTCGCAAGGAATACTGTCGGCATTTTTTGGCATTTTTTGCTTCGTCATCTTCGTCTAGTCTAGACGAAGATAAAAAATGCCTAAACTTGACGCACAAGATTGTCCAAAAAGGTATCGTCACAACAAAAATGCCAAAACATTCGAATTTAGAGCATTATCGTCTCAGACCATATATTTTGGATACCTTTTCCGAAAACTCTTTCAGGTACTCCAGTTTTGGACATTTCTATGTACAATAAATGTCCTTTTTTGAGATCCTGAAAATAGTTTTGGAAAAAATACCTCATATCGTATAGGGACCCATTTGTAATTGTATTATTAATCGAACTTAAAGAATATATCCAGCGCGATAAAATATATGTTGAGTATATGAAGAAATATAATAGTGAGTCTGACTTGAGACCATTAGAAATTCCAGAAGCACGTCGTGGGTTTATAACGAAGCTGAATACACCTGGATATGGTGAACGAAAAACCGCAGAGATCGTAGCTGACAATGAAATTGAAACCCTGATGGAAGAGATCGATAACACATCGCCAAAAAAGATCATACAGGAAGAGGATAAGTTCATAAAAAGAGTTTACCGTACTACTCCGCCCCGTGGATCGCAAAACTACGTGCGGATTGGTCGCGAATTTGGAGACTTAGCAAAGAAGGTTAAGCGAGGTGGAAAGAGAAGAACAGGAAGAACAAGAAGAACAAGAAGAACAAGAAGAACAAGAAGAACAAGAAGAACAAGAACAGGAAGAACAGGAAGAACAGGAAGAACAGGAAGAACAGGAACAAGAAGAACAAGAACGAACCGTAAATCACGGAAACAAGTTAAAAGTAGATAAATAGGATCTGTGACTACTATAATGCGAAATATAGTAGTCACTGGAGGGGCAGGATTCTTGGGGAGACATCTGTGTAGCCGGTTGCTCTATGAAGAACAAGACGCAGCTATTTATTGCGTTGATAATTTGATCACGGGACGTCTTTCCAACATAGCACGGTTACGCGAGAATCAATCCTTTTTTTTCGTGGAAGCCGACGTTACGCATGACCTGACAGAGCTTGTCGGTGCTGGAAACCTACCCGCAGAGATTCATGCTATCTATCATCTTGCGTGTATCGCCAGTCCGCCTACCTACAAAAAGTATTCTATTGAGACGCTTCACACTAATTTTAATGGGACGGCAAACGTGCTGGAATTAGCAAGGAAAACTGGCGCGAAGGTTCTCTTTACGTCGACGTCGGAAGTATACGGAGATCCTCTTGTTCACCCCCAGCCCGAAGAGTATTATGGTAACGTGAATACGGTGGGTGAACGCAGTTGTTACGATGAAGGCAAACGGGTTGCCGAAACGTTGATGTATGAATATCGAAAAAGATACGGCATGGACACCAAGATTGTGCGAATCTTCAACACCTACGGCCCGTATATGGATATCGGTGACGGGCGCGTGATAACCAACTTCATACAAAAAGTGATGAAGAATGAACCGTTAGTCATTTATGGTGACGGAACACAAGGCCGGAGTTTTTGCTATGTGAGTGATATGATTTCTGGTCTGGTGGGAATGATGCGTTCTGATGAAAGTGGTCCCATCAACATTGGAAGTCCAGACAACGAGTTCACATTGAACGAACTTGTTGAGACGTTTGAGGAGATTCTACGCAGAAAGTTGAATGTCAGATACATTCATGCGACAGAAAATGATCCTAAACAGCGTCGCCCTGTTATTGATATCGCCAGAAAACGGTTGAAATGGAGTCCTCATGTATCGTTGAGAAACGGGTTGCGTGAGACAATGGAGTATTTTGGGGTAGAATTCGCTCCGGAGAATTCCAGCGTAGAAACCATCTAAGTGTAATCGAAACAACATACCTGACCAATCAAGTATGTTGTTTCGTTATCTACGCGTTATGTGTAGAATGACCGGTATAAATGCTTGTTCCTATTGAGGAACAGATCCAGTTCGTCGATATCGATGTCGGGGAGTCGAGCGTGACTCTCCCAGAAATATTTACAGAATGCCCAGTGAAAATCTGCGTCGTCGGTGTACCATTCGGGAAATGCGTCCTTGAGGGCCTCGCACAATCTTGGTGGCAGAAGTGTTAAACTGTGTTTGGGTAACACATAGCAGAGTTGGAGTATGGAAGATACCGCGGTATGGGTATTGGATTGTATGTAGGTCGTTTCAAAATACGGAACGTGTTTAATAAGGTCAGTCAACAAGGGTGGGTAATGGTATTTATAACACCACCTCCAATCGGGACAACCTGTTGTATAATACTTGAAGGTCCATTCAAGCCCTTCGAGGTAATTGGTAGATATCTGTTTTAACCGGATATCATCAACCTCCACGTCCATCAGCTCATTGTAGTATCGATCCTTCCAGCCGTCGCGTGATGGTTGAATGAATTTCTCACACCCGCGTTCGTACGTAGGCAAAGCATTGAATTTCATGAACCGTTCCTCTGGAGTCGTTTCTGAAAAAACGCGGTGCTCAAACCTGTTTCGCCTGTTGAGTTCTTCCACCAAATACTCTTCTTCGCGCGAAGCAAGCGTGGATAGGAGTTTTCGTACGTTTTTCCATACAATTTGGTTGTTTTCAATGAGCAATTTCCGAGTGCCGCCCAAATGTTGTTTGTATACATTGAGCAGCTTGTCGATACCGTTTGTGCGGATGTTCATTGCCGGGAAGTGTGGCATGAAATCGTTGCCCAGGAAAAAACACAAAAATATATAGTCGTGTGTGCGGTCCACGACGTCTTGTTTCCCGTTGTTCATATAAGAAGTGATATTTTTGGCCAACACGGGGATGTCCATTACGTAATTTTCGTTGGGTTCAAGGGAACTGTCTACAGATTTAATAAACTCGGGGGTTTCGCGAAACAGGTAGAGGTTTGGAAAGTGGACGAGATTGTTGATGCTTAACATGATAAGATCTGCGTCAAGACCGTATATGAGGGAGGTACTTTCCTTCACTACGTGTTCACTTGAACGCATATATTCATAAATTTTGCTTTCGCCTTCTCCGGTCTCCTCACTGGTGCTGACAATAACGTGCTTCACGCCATACTTTGTTGGGTCATTGAAATGGTCACGTAGTGCGTTGTTCAAATCCTTCATGAACTGTGTCCCTGTTGTAATCTCGATTGTGTTGAATACTTTATCGGTGTCGGATTTTGTTGTACTTGATACTTCTTCACGGTTGGCATTTTCCATACTCAACGCGGTGAACCATGACTTGTACCGCCGCTGGCGTTGTTGCTCCAGTTTAGCGACAGGAGGGGTTCCGTCCAGCGAAATCATCACCAGGTTTCGAGGTTTAACAATGGAGATGTACTCTTCTATTTTTTTAAGAACCGCTTTAATAACCTGTTGTTGTGCTGGAGCAGTATCCAATGAAAAATCGAGCGTTCGTGCACAATCATATACAATGCTATTCGAATCTAGGAAAAAATTATCTGTCTGTAGCGTGGATTGAATTAATTTTTTGATAATGTGGGGGTACTCTTTTATAATACTGGAAAAGTAGCTTGGTATTCCCATGTGATATATTATACTGACAGTGTGCGTTTAAATTCGTATATAAATTAATATAACAAATGAATATTTAATAGCTTTATATATAACATGAGGGTGAAAAAAGACAAAAAACCCAAAAAAACGGGTCACTCAAATGAAATTCTGACACTTGTAGAGAAAAAGTATGCGTTTTTTCAGAATTTAATCCAACAGACAATTATTCATGTAGAATCTGGTAAAATTTTCGACATCTTGTCGGTGAGTGATATGAACCGATGTGTGAAAATGCTGAAAGCAATTCACGAGTCGTTGGACTCTATGTATAAGAACTTGAATGAACTTGTAACCGAGACTATATTAAAGAACTTACAGGAAATCAACAATGAAATGTCCTGTGTTGTTCGCATATTTGGAACACATAATCTGGATGATTTGATGCATGTGTGTGTCGGAACAAGTAGTGTATTGGCGGGTATATCAGACCCGCTGATGAATCTCTTAAAAAAGTATTTCCATCCAACTGGGTATTCTGTCGTATCTAATAAAAACACCAAAAAACAAACTATTTGTGAAGATATTGTTTCGGTCCAACTGAAGTATCACATGAAGGTGTATGGACTTAAGTTAACCGTTTATGACGAGATAAGTAACAAAACAATACAGATAACCGGTTTTGTGGATGATGTGATGGTAGACATGTTGGCTGATGGTTATGTAGTTCACATGAAAGAATCAATACTGCGAAATCTTCCTGATGAAGATGATTTCAAGACTGTTGCCTTTGATAAATTCATGGAATCGCTTACATTAAAAGATTATCTTGTCAACGATAGCAAGGGTATTTACGCAAAGTACATGGGTTATGTGAACGAGCTGAAGATTATACACCAACAAGAGATGTCTTTTGTAGTTAAAAAATTTATACAAGAGGACATGTTTATCAAAAGAATGATGATAATAGTATTGTTGATACACTCTCAATCGCATGACAACCAGTATTTAGCCTATCTGTTGTATGATACGCTTACTAACGAGAATGACCATTCGATTGATACGCAAGAGCAAACCGTTTTGTTTGATAGTTTTCCGTGGAATATAAAGGACCTCTTTCGTGATGCTATGAAAACTACGGCACAATATACAAGTCGGCTTTCAAATTTTGATATAAATAAGATTCCGTTGGAACAACAGATATGTTTAATGAAGGTGAGTGATCAAGTGAAAGAAAAGGCCATGATGCGTCTCAAAGAACTCAAGGCGAAATCAGAGGACTCTGGTAGTAAAGCAAGACAGTATTTAGACGGGCTTCTAAAGATACCATTCGGGGTAATTAAGAGAGAGGATTGTCTTATGCTCATGGATGATATAAAAACCGACTTTTCGAAGATAGTCAAAAATGACGGCCTTGATATTGTTGTGAAGCCCCCAAAACGCATCACCATTGTAGATATAATTAACTATATTCATAGTTATAAAGAACACTTACATGAATTTAATAAGACCGTGCTTGTGGGGATTGTGCGGGAAATAAATAGTTATATCAAGAAACGACACATCGAATCTTCTTTTAAAATACAATACGTGGGTGTTACCAAAAGCACTCTTGTTTCGCAGATTAAATCGTTTATAAATGGACACCCAATGTTTTATATTCCTCCTTTCGATAAAATGCGAGACAAAATCCTGAAGATCCGCAATTATATGGACAATGTAAAATTAGCATTAGATAATTCTGTATATGGTCACGAATCCGCAAAAAAACAGATAGCTCGTATCATAGGTCAGTGGATAAATGGCGAACAGGATGGATATTGTTTTGGGTTTGAGGGTCCACCAGGTATTGGAAAAACCAGCATTGCCAAATACGGATTAGCAAACTGTTTGAAGGATGCCTGTGGCGTATCGCGTCCGTTCTCTATGATTCAAATTGGAGGTGATTGCCAAGGATCTACGTTGGTCGGACACAGTTATACTTATGTGGGGTCCAATTGGGGGAACATTGTCCAGATATTGATTGATACCAAATGTATGAACCCAATTATATTCATAGACGAGGTGGACAAAGTAAGTAAGACGGAGCATGGGCGGGAGTTGATCGGCATACTTACGCATCTGTTGGATCCTACGCAAAATGATTCCTTCCAGGACAAATATTTTGCGGGTATCACTATTGATCTTTCTCGCGCACTCTTCGTGTTGTCTTACAATTCTCCAGAATCCATAGATAGGATCTTATTAGACCGTATTCACCGTGTGAAATTTAACGCGTTAAGTTTAGACGAGAAGATTGTTATTTCTAACAAATACCTGTTGCCCGAAGTCTACAAAAAAATGGGGTTGCGAGATGCTATAAAGATGGAAGATGAAATTATCAAATTTATTATAGAAGAATACACATTTGAGTCGGGTGTGCGGAAATTAAAAGAGATATTCTTTGATATAGTTGGCGGAATCAACCTGGATATTTTAAGAAGCGATGACTCGATCGAAGTGCCTTATATGGTCACCAAGGAAATCGTTTTCAAATATATTCAGAAGAAACACGAGGTCGTTCACAGAAAGGTTTGTGAACATAGTATGGTGGGGAGTATAAACGGTATGTATGCAACCACCATGGGAACTGGCGGAATACTGCCGATTACCTGTCGGTATTTCCCCTGCGACAAATTTCTGGACTTGAAATTGACCGGACTTCAGCAGGAGGTGATGCGGGAGAGTATGCACCTCTCGATGACGGTGGCGTGGGACAAGACAAGTTCATCGAGACAGACCATGATTCGTAAAAAATATGATACGCCTAATTGTAACGGGATCAATGTCCATGCTGGAGATTTAGATGTCCAGAAAGAAGGTCCATCGGCGGGTGCCGCGATTTGTTGTGCGATCTACAGTTTGTTTAATGAACTGAAGATAAAACAGCATTTTGGTATCACCGGTGAACTTTCCATGAACGGTGATATTATGGCCATAGGAGGTCTTGGAGATAAGATTATCGGATCTTTGAAGTCGAATGCGCGGACGTTTATTTACCCGAAAGAAAACTCGCGCCAGTTCGATGAATTTATGGAGAAATACAAAGACAATCCTCAGTTGGAAGGCGTGACATTTCATGCTGCTGCGACAATCGACGAGGTATTTGAACTTATATTCGACAAGTAGAATGATTGGAGAACGAGTAAAATATAATAATGGTTTATTATATATTATGATGAATACCACTACCACAACCAACATGGCTCAGAAATATGGACCCAGTGTCCCTTATATTATTTCTCAGCCGTTTAATCTGGTTACTTTTTTGAGCGTGTTTTCGCCTATTATCCTTATTGCAATGGTGATTTCGTATTCGATTTTTTACCAAAACGCCAAGGGATTTGTCTATTTAGGTTTTCTTTTAGCAATGGTGGTATTGCGCACTATTGTGTTACAGTCTCTTGGTATCGAGAAACACAAAGACCCGTGTGATATTGTGCGATTTACTGATTACGGCAATGTGACGTTTACTACATTTGTGTTCGGATTTACGTTGATTTATCTCCTTCTTCCTATGTTCCAATCTGGCGTGATTAACTGGTTTTTGGTCGCCTTCTTGATTTTCTATGTGTTGTTCGACATTGGAATCAAGGTGATTCGCGGATGTTTGGATTTTTCAAAACAGCTGTCATCGATAATCGGAGACTTTTTTGCGGGCGGACTTTTGGCTGCGGCTCTGGTGTTTGCGATGTATGCTGGAAACTCAGATCGGTTTCTGTTCTTTGCGGATCAGACAGCCAATGGTGTTATTTGTAGTAGACCCAAACAACAAACGTTCCGTTGTAATGTATTCAAGAACGGAGAGTTGGTTAGTTCCTCGACTACCTAAACGCCTCTATATTTGTGAGAAGCCATTTCTTAAGTCCGCTCACAATAAGTTGTCTTTGAAATGAATCTGTGAGGAGCTTCATGTTACCACGTGTCTTGTATACCCGAATAAAGTTCTCGTATGCGTGCACGACATTGCTGTTCTTGTACGAATCAAGAATCGCGATGGGGGCCCTTTGTTTGTTTTTTCGAATGTTCACCCAGTTGTGTAAGAAGTATAATGTGTATTTTAGTTCTTTCTTCGACGAGAGTCGTTCTGGGGCGAGTTTTGCAAAAAATCCTGCCGCATGCCGTGAACAATCTGGGCACGGTAAGTGTGTGACAATTTTGCGAATCTGAAAAATAAGTCCTTTTCCTAAATCATCGAATCTATCATCGTGTATTTTTTCAACGAGAGTGTGAAGGAAATTCCATATAGGAGGTCCCCAGACTTCAGGTGGAGACATAATTGGTCTGTATACTAATATAAAGACAAATTAATTCGTTATGTAACCCGAATATGAATAATAAATATAATTTGGAGGGAGACATCGATTTTTACAAACAACTTCAACATTCTATCACTGAGGAATGTTCTGATGATGACCACATAAATGTATGTTTCATTACGCAGAAGCCGTTAGTAGAACCGTATATAACACTTGCTTGTTCGCATACTTTTAATTACGTACCTTTGTACAAAGATATTTCCTGTGTAAAAGCGAATAACCACATGGAGAGAGATCAGTTAAAGGCTAACGAGATACGATGTCCGTATTGTAGACGTAAAGAACTTCACGTTATGCCGTATGTAAGGATACACAAATGTCCTAAAAAGGATGGTGTGAACTGGCTCGACGTGTTTAAACATAAACAACGAAACAAGTTGAGCTGTTTGCACGGAACCTGTAACTGGGAAGGGTCTTGTGATAACACGTGTGTGTTATTATCACCTGATAGCGAGCGTCGGTATTGTTGTTATCACTATATGGAAATGTATCCAAGAAAAATAGCACAAAATGTCCCTACGCATGAGAATGTTGTTGTGGAAAGTGTAGGCTGTTGCGCAATATTGAAGACTGGTAATCGTGCGGGACACCAATGTGGTGCTAAACCCAAGATGATTGGACTTTGTGGAAGACATGTTCCCAAATAATGGTACACATTATCTTGGCTGATAAGGTATAAAGTGTTTATATAATATATAGTAATGGAAACAAAAGAAGAGTTGATGGGTGGTATAAGAGATTGGGTGCGGATGGACAACGACATTCTCAAATTAAAGGCCCAAATGAAGGATTTGAATACAAAGAAAAAAGAACTCACAGACAAGCTTATGAATGTCATGAAAAAAAACGAGATCGACTGCTTTGATATCAAAGGTGGCACTATTTCCTATAAGAAGAACGTTGTAAAGAAGCCGATTACTGGAAAAACGCTTATGACAACGTTAACACAGTACTATAAAAACGATCCTGCTGTGGCCGAAGAGTTAACTAAGTATGTTATGTCTAATCGAGAAGAACAGGTGAAGGAGACAATCAAGCGAAAGATAGATAAATAGCCGAAAATCTATTTAGAACTATGTTCTTTATGAATACATGCTGCCGTGTAGCGTGTTTTCAACAACTAATGTAGATGAGACACCGTCCCCATGTGTGGTGGATGACGATATAGTAAGTTCTGATGATGACCAAGAGGACGACCCTGTAATAGTGGATGATTATCAGATGAATGACGCTGTCCGTCATACGAAAATAGTGAACAAGTCATATATCTATATCGCCTCAGACATGTTGAATCCAGATATAGACCTTATATCGAGGGATGTAGAGTGTGTAGTCATTATGCTGTATAAAATCAATACTGACGGCAAGTCACCGTTTCTGGAGTTCGGGTTAAACAGCGATCCTGATACAAAAGAGTGTTATTTTATGGAACTTTCACGAGAAGACGCATGCCAGCTGGAATCGCGCGAACTTATGAAAGGGTTCATGGAACATAACAATAAGGCGTATTTATTCATTCATATCGACAATGAACATCGTGTCGGCGTTCAAATGATGCCGTGGTTTGTTCCTGGAATCCAATTTGCTGTTGTGGACGAGCTGATGAATACCCACACTATCTATGATTATCGAATAGACACTCAGGTGGTTGACTACTTTGATGACAACAGGCATTTCCTATTTCTTCATGATACAGATTATAATGTATATGAAATACCGTGTGTTGGTTATGTGAAAACCGACCATCGCAATTCTCGATTTACCCAGGTATTTGGGACAGAAAGAGAAGATACATCGTCATTCCTGGGCAGTGGATTTTATTTTACAAGCTATGATAGGATGACCATGAATCCATCATCCTCTATTGGGAAGTATCTTCAAACGATGTTATGTAATACGTGCGATGTATCACAAAACATGGTTATATGTAGATTCCTGATGTTTTTGGGAAATATGAAAGTCATATTAAATCATCCTGACGATTCTGTCGATTCGTCTTTCACAAAAGAAACTATGTTGGAACATAATGATACTCGCCATCATGCGAAAATGACTATGCGAATTACAGACCATGATGCTACATGGCACACCACTCATGATAGCGTATATGTAGGAAACCTTGTGTTAGACGACGATAGTGAGTTAGACATAGGTCCTATATGGGCAGTAAAAGAGCACGATCAGCAATTGTGTTTGGAATATAGGGTTAGCTAAAAATCGAACATTTATTTCTTACTTAACTATATGACGAGCACAAGTTCAATTTTTTCCCTATCTACATTTGTTAAGCTATTATCCATGCTGTTTATTTACATGATTGTCAATATGATATTAGACTTTTATGGTCTCGACACTGGCGATTATTCAAATTATGCCTATTTTTATATCGGATTAGGTCTTGCTTACATTCTTCTGCCAAAGACTATTCCTGAAATATAATCACGAAATATCGTCAACCTGAGATTTAATATAAAAATGAAATGACTCGCTTAACGAGTATCATGATATACCACAATCATGGAGAGGCGCCTGAATAACAAACTTTCGATTTACACCACCGCATTCAAGAATGCAATGAAGGATAAGATGACTGAGAAACTTCAGGAGTCTGGCGGGACATTGACAATGACAGATTGTAATGATGTAATCGCATATATGTATGATTATGACGGATTTTGTTTCACACAGGAAGATTTTGTCAAACGTAAGAGAGTAAAAAACATTGTCCCTGTAAACGACCGATGTTCCGCCAAGCGTGCAAATGATGAACAGTGTACACGACGAAAGAAGGACGGATTCGAATATTGCGGAACGCATGTGAAGGGCACGCCGAATGGATTCATGGATGCTGAAAATGCTGTGGTGGTGCCTGAAGTAAACAAAGTGGAAGTGTGGGTACAAGACATTAAAGGGATATCCTATTATTTGGACAATCAAGGAAACGTCTATGAGCCTGAAGACGTTGTCATGAACCGGGACAAGCCGCAAGTGATTGCTCAATATACACAAACAGATGACGGGCGATATATAATCCCCGAGTTCGGGATACATTAACATCGAGGCCATCGATGGTACTCGAAATAGGTAGATGAACATCACACAAATGTAAATATTGTTTTTTTGTGATGTAGTGGTAGCGAATGATTATACCGCGAGGATCTTGGTGTAATATGCCCATAATCCGAGTCCGACGAAACATTTACTAATTAGGTCGAGAACATTGGTGACAGCAATCTTGTAACCGTCGCCGACGTAATAAACGACTCCATACAATGACCACACGACAGCATAAAACCAGAACAACACGGAGTTGGCGAATGAATATTTAGACATAAATGTGTTGTAAATAATGGAGTACATCAACCCGAATGCTATAAATCCTCCAACAAGTCCAGTTGTCCTGTCGGTTGTGCCTACTTCGCCTAAATATCCGAATGCCAACATAATGTAATTCAACACGACAACGCTTATATAGGTGGTTAATTTCACGGTTGTGTTGATGTTATTGGCCATGTAAAGACAAAGCACCAGCAACATGATGGGGGTGGTGATGGACCAATCGATGTATCTGTATGTGGACATTTTGTCCCAATCTACTGGTGTGTTGGTCTTCTCGGCGTGCTCAAGTTCTTGCATGAATAGGCCATAGAAGTAAGCCGCCACCACGCTGATGGCTGTTTCTAAATTCATGACGTGACTGATGAATCCGGTCGCACCGTGACGTAGAGCTTCGATGAAGATAACAATGCCTGTGGTAACCAACATGATATATGTGATTGTAAATGTCCCTTTAATGATGGGATACGCCTCGACCGGGGGATGGATGGCCATTTAAAGTAGAGTGCGAAAAAAAATATCGCGAGACATAACAATGGACAATACCATACGCGAAATATTGATTGCTGTGGATATAGATCCAGATAGTCTGGACGGTGTCTTGATACCCAGAGACATGCTGATTAGTCCTGCTACATATGAGCGTGTTCAGGAACGAATCCCCGATTTAAAAAAGAAGTTTAGCTCTTCTTATATGACGAGTTTACACAAGGGTGCGAAGGAACAGCAGAAATGGCCGTTGTTGAATTTGGTGCGGCAAATATTACATAGCTATCACTACCAGATGAAACCCATCCGTAAAAGCGACGGATATACGCCTCAGGGTGTGAAAAAATACAAACGGTTCTTCTTGGTTTCGCGTATGCTATCCGTGACAACATGAGTGTTATAGCAAACCCTTCTCTTCTCCGACAGTGGAGTACACCACCTTGTTTATGTTATATATATCTAACACTCGTCTCACCACCTTGCTCCTCTCGATATGGTCCGGGGTAAACTCTACGATCTGAACGGATGCATCGAGACAGGTGTTGTATTTTTTCTCTATGAAATTCACATACCGGCGGGTTTTTTCGACTATGTCCTCGAGACCGCTTATCTTCTTATCGGATATGTCGTTTTGTTGAACATCGCCCGTGACAACCATTTTACTGCTTTCCCCCAGTCTCGTTAACAGCATTTTCATTTGGTTAGGTGAACTGTTCTGCATTTCGTCGCCAATGATAAACGTGTTTTTGAAGGTGCGTCCCCGCATGAATGCGAGTGGTGCTATTTCGATGACGTTGTCGTAAATCAGTCTGTCGAGCTCCTTTTGGCTGTAGGATTCCAGAAAGATGTCGAAGATGGGACGCATCCAGGGGTCCATTTTCTTATTGATGTTCCCTGGTAGAAATCCGAGTTCTTCTTCCTCGACGGGAACAATGGGTCGCGTGATCACGATTTTTTCGATGCTTCTTGTCTTTAACAGTTTCATTGCGTGGTTACATGCGATCAGGGTCTTGCCTGTTCCTGCTGGACCGATTGCAAACACAATCTTCGTAGTCTTGTTGTTCAGCGTGTCAATGTACTTTTGCTGACGGGGATTTTTGGGTGTACAGAACTCATAATCGGTCTTACGGTACGGGTCTGCGTCCATGCGATATTTCATGGACATGTTGCGGACCAGTTGTCTCGTTCTCGGGAGAAGTCCGTGTGTCTGTGTGACTGTATTGAAAATTGATAACATACTATATATCATTTTGGCTTTCATGGTATATAGTATCGGCTTGTTGTATTTAAATTTGTTATCTGTAATTGTAATATCTGATCCGTCCATCAATCAATCAATCAATGGAATTTATGTAATTTTTCGTGGTTGATGGGCAAATATTTGTTTTCGGATAGAGGTACCATCGTTAGTCCAATGTCGCTCCGATTAAATAAATCGTCCCCTCGACTAACCCGTGACTCTATGTTATCGATATTTGTCACGTCCTCGCAGTTATTCTCTTGATGTGC
>Ga0115550_1000300_pt1 | contig 42750 bp, 38 predicted proteins | sample COGITO_mtgs_1005_FD_87177 | JGI IMG/M metagenome (GOLD analysis project Ga0115550, IMG submission 87177) | Pelagic marine microbial communities from North Sea - COGITO_mtgs_100511 | ecosystem: Environmental > Aquatic > Marine > Epipelagic | place: Germany:Helgoland, sampling site Kabeltonne...
CCGTCATGGCCGTTGAGATAATGGAGAACAACCTGACGTTTAAAGTCGGTCGAGTATTTTTGCTTTCCCATATAAACGAAAACCCCTACTCGTTGGGTGTCCAACTTTCGGGGTTCACTTCACGAGGGCGGTTTTTTTATTGCGGGTGTCCGGTTACTGCACACAGACCGGGCAGAAGGCATAGGTGCCCTGCGGGTCGTTGAAGCGGGTCAGCGGATCCAGACTGCGGTTCACCTCCACCAGCGCCTTGCCAAATCCGGCCGGCAACCAGCTTTGCAGGTGCGGGGCCAGCGCCTGGGCGCTACTGTCGAACAACTGGCGCAGGAACTTGTCCCTGGCAGATTCCTCCTGCTCTATGGGGGTGACCTGCCACTCCTTGAGGTTGGCAAGTGTAGCCGCCGCCTTGATGGCGTCCTCCTGATCACCGAATTCATCCACCAGACCCAGCGCCTTGGCATCCTGGCCGGTCCAGACCCGGCCTTCGGCGGCTTTTTCCGCCTCTTGCGGGCTCAGGCCACGGCCCTTGCTCACCAGACCGACGAAGCGCTGATAGGTATCTTCCACGCTCAGCTGAATGGCCTGGCCGACGTGTTCAGGCAGGGCGCGGGTCAGGCCGACACCGACGTAATCCGTGGTACCCACTCCATCTGTGTGTATCCCGTACTGGGAGAGCGCCTTGTCGATGGTGGCGAACATGCCGAACACCCCGATGGAGCCGGTGAGGGTGTTAGGGGAGGCGAAGATCTTGTCCGCATCGGCGGAGATCCAGTAGCCACCCGAAGCGGCGTAGCTGCCCATGGAGATCACCACCGGCTTGCCAGCCTGTTTCAGCGCCAGCAGCTCGGCGCGGATTTGCTCGGCGGCGAAGGCGCTGCCGCCAGGGCTGTCGACCCGCAGTACTACGGCTTTCACCTTGTCGTCACGGCGGGCATCGGCCAGCAGATCCGACAGGCTGTCGCCACCTATGGTGCCGGCCGACTGCACGCCATCCATGATGGCGCCGCTGGCAACGATGAGGCCCACCTCATCCTTGCCGTTTTGGGGATATTGTTCGGGGGCGGCTGTCAGGTACTCTTTCAGGCCAACCCCTTTCCAGCCGTGATCCTCGTCTTCACCCACTTCCTTGATGACAGCCTGGGTCATCTCGTCACGGGTGGCGAGCTGATCCACCAGACCGTTGTCGAGGGCGTAGCTGGCGGCGTTGCCGCTGGCCTTGCGCAGCAGCTCGAGGAAACGATCTTTGCTTGGGGCGACGGCCTCGGGTTCTATCTCCCGCTGCTCGGCCACGTCCGCTACATAGGATTGCCACAGCTGATCCAGCCAGCGCTGGTTCGCCTCCTTGCTCTCCGGGGACATCTCGTCCCGGGTGTAGGGTTCGACGAAAGATTTGTAGGTACCGACCTTGAACACGTGAGGGGTGACGTTGAGCTTCTCCAGCGCCGACTTGAAGTAGGTCTGGTAGACACCGAGTCCCTCGATCAGCACGGCGCCGCTCTGATTGAGCAGCACATGATCGGCGTGAGCAGCCAGCAGATACTGACCCTGGTTGTAGTAGTCGGCCATGGCGATGACAGGTTTGCCACTTTCCTTGAACTCGTCGATGGCGCTAGCCACCTCCTGCAGTTTGGACAAGCTGGTGCCTTGCAATCCCTGTGGTTTGATCACCAGCGCCTTGATGCGGTCGTCATCTTTTGCGCTGCGAATGGCCCATAGCAGATCAGAAAGCAGGATCTCACTCGGCTGCTCGTCGCTGCTGTCCACCTGGCGCAGCAACTGCACAGTGGGATCTGTCTGGGTGCGCTGTTCCACCAGCACGCCGTTGAGATTGAGGGTCAACGCTCCTTCAATGGGAGCACTGGGTGCTTCTTTCTGGCTGATGCTAAAGACGATGACCAGCACCAGAATGAGAAACAGCAGATTGACCAGCATCAGCCGGGTGAAATTGAGCAGGCGCCACAGACTGCGAAACAGCCAACCCAGACCTTTGAAAATAGACATAGCCGCGTTATCGCCCTGTTAATGGGTAGAGAAAGGTCATTATTAACCAGTTGGCCGGTGAATTGCCATTTCCGCTTCGGTGCGATCGATAGCCCTGTCACCCCTTCTTGCTTCGGAATACGCCTGTTCGCTGAAAAAATGTCCAAACATTTGTTTGAAAAAGCATTTTTGATTCTTTACTCTAGCTGCAATTTGATAACAAAAAATTAACTGGAGGCATTGTGAGCCTTTATCCTACGTTGCTGACGCCCCTTGACCTCGGGTTTACCCAGTTGAAGAACCGGGTACTGATGGGTTCCATGCATACCGGCCTCGAAGAGGAGAAGGGTGGCTTTGACAAGCTGGCCGCCTTCTATGCCGAGCGCGCCCGTGGCGGTGTCGGCCTCATCGTCACCGGTGGCATAGCCCCCAATCTGCGTGGGCGGCTGGTGCCCCACGGCTCACAGCTGAGCTTCCCCTGGCAAGTCGCCAAGCACAAGAAGGTGACTCAGGCGGTGCATCAGGAGGGGGGCAAGATAGCGCTGCAGATCCTCCATGCCGGCCGCTATGCCTACCATCCCTTCAGTCTGGCGCCGAGCGCCCTCAAGGCGCCCATATCCCCGTTCAAGCCGCGCGCCATGAGCGAGCGGCAGATCCGCGGTACCATCCGTGACTTTGCCTCCACCGCGCAGCTGGCCAGGGCGGCCGGTTACGACGGCGTCGAAGTGATGGGGTCGGAAGGCTATCTCATCAACCAGTTCATCTGCGAGCGTACCAACAAGCGCACCGATGGCTGGGGCGGCAGCAATGAGAACCGGATGCGCTTCCCGGTGGAGATAGTGCGGGCCATCCGCGAGCGGGTCGGCACGGATTTCATCATCATCTTCCGTCTCTCCATGCTGGATCTGGTGGAGCAGGGTTCGACGCTGGAGGAGGTGGTAGCCCTTGGCAAGGCGCTGGAGCAGGTCGGCGTGACCCTGATCAACACCGGCATTGGCTGGCACGAGGCGCGCATCCCCACCATAGCCACCAGCGTACCGCGCGGTGCCTTCAGCTGGGTGACCGCCGAGCTGAAAAAGCACCTCACAGTGCCGCTCATCACCACCAACCGGATCAATACCCCGGAAGTGGCCGAGCGCATTCTGGCGGGCGGCGAAGCGGATATGGTCTCCATGGCGCGCCCCTTCCTGGCTGACCCTGAATTTGTCATCAAGGCCGCCGAGAACCGGGCGGACGAGATCAACACCTGCATCGCCTGCAACCAGGCCTGCCTGGATCACGTGTTCAAGCAAAAACGCGCCTCCTGCCTGGTCAATCCCCGCGCCTGTTTCGAGACCGAGCTGACGTTTGGCCGCGTACCCCAGCCCAAGAAGCTGGCGGTGGTGGGGGCGGGTCCGGCCGGGCTGGCGTTCGCCTGTTACGCCGCCGAGCGCGGCCATCAGGTGAGCCTGTTCGATCAGGCGAGCGAGATTGGTGGCCAGTTCAACTTTGCCAAGCAGATCCCGGGCAAGGAGGAGTTTCACGAGACTCTGCGTTATTTTGCCAGGCGGTTGGAGAAGTGCGGCGTCGAGCTCTACCTCGGCCAGCGCCAGAGCGCCGAGAGTCTGCTCGGCGGCGGCTTTGACGAAGTGATCCTCGCCACCGGCATACGCCCGCGTACCCCGAACATACCAGGCATAGAGCATCCCAAGGTGCTCAATTACATCGACGTGCTGCGGGATCACAAACCGGTCGGCCAGAAGGTGGCGGTGATCGGTGCCGGTGGCATCGGCTTTGATGTGGCCGAATACCTTGTGGAGAAGAAGGCTGATAGCGGTACCGACGGACATCGCGATCACTGGCTCAAGGAGTGGGGCATAGACAAGCAGCTTGGTGAGCGCGGTGGCCTGATCACGCCGGAGATCGACGCCCCCGAGCGCCAGATCTGGCTGCTCCAGCGCAAGGAGAGCAAGGTGGGTGACGGTCTGGGCAAGACCACTGGCTGGATCCACAGAACCGTGCTCAAGAACCGCAAGGTGCAGATGCTTTCCGGCGTCCAGTACCTTGGCATCGACGATGAAGGCTTGCATATCCAGATAGGTGAAGCCAAACAGTGCCTGCCGGTGGATCAGGTGATCATCTGTGCCGGCCAGGAGCCTCTCAAGGAGCTGCAGGCGGGCTTGCAGGCGGCGGGCAAGCCGGTGCACATCATCGGCGGTGCCGACGTGGCCGCCGAACTGGATGCCAAGCGGGCGATCCGCCAGGGGGCCGAGCTGGCCGCCGTTATCTAGTTGCTCCGCCTTGGCCTGCTATCGGCCTGATATTGCGATAAACCCCTGAGGCTCAGGGGTTTTCTTCATTGTGCGCTGTGCTAAGGTAGCGCCATCACAGCCCCTGACAAGGATTTGCCCATGGATGCCCTCACTTTGCTGCTCAACCGCCATTCCTGTGGCCGCCTGACCACACCCGCCCCAAGCGGTGAGGTGCTCGACAATATCCTCAAGGCGGGCTTGCGCGCGCCGGATCATGGCACCCTGACTCCCTGGCAGTTCATCCTGTTTGAAGGGGAGGGGCGTGAGCGGCTGGGGGAGCTGCTGGCCGAGGCTGCTCGTGCCCGTGGCGAAGATGAAGAGAGCATCAAGAAGTGCCAGGAGGCGCCGCTGCGCGCTCCCTTGTTGGTGGCCGTTGCCACCCGTTATCAGGCCCACCCCAAGGTGCCGAAACTGGAGCAGGAGCTCTCCGCCGGTTGCGCCCTGATGGCGATGCAGATGGCGGCACAAGCCCAGGGCTTCAACGGCATCTGGCGATCCGGCTGGTTCATCTTCGATGAGTTGATCAACAAGGGGCTGGCACTGGCACCGGAGGATCAACTGGTGGGCTTTCTCTACCTCGGCACCCCCATGCTGGAGGCGCGCAAGTTGCGCGAACTGCCGCCAAGCGAGTTTGTTCGCCGCTTCTAAGCTGCTTGAATTTCAGCCAAAGCCCTGACTTTTCAGGGCTTTTTTTATCTCGATCGATCACGAACCTGAGGCTGTACTGATAAATAAATACTTGCCAAGAGGGTGATGGGGATTGGCAGGGAATTTTTTAAATAGTGAGATGCTGTTCTCAATCCTGGTTGATTACGCTATGTAAAACGTTTGCGCCTCGTTAATATCCCTGTGCCAGTTTAGAAGGTGACCCCTTCTAATTTTCTGCGATGAGAGTCGCAATTCCGTAGCACCTTTTTACAGCCCAACGTCTTCATGACATTGGGCTTTATTTTTATGGGCAAGATTTTTTGTGGCTCCAATTGAGATTTGGATCGCGATCAAGGTTCACGCTTTTCCTTATAAAATCGGGGTCAGGATCCCGCTTCGCTGGCAGATAATAACAAGAGAGTGGGTTATTCCCATTGAGGTAGCCCACTCTGCATTTCTTGCCAGCCGGAGGCTTTATGTGGTTCAACAGCAAACTAAAAATGGAAAATCAGCAGCTGCGGGAGGCCCTGAGTCTCAAGGAGGAGCAACACCTGCAGGCGCTGGCCGAGCTGCGCGCCACCATAGGTGAGTATGAGCAGATGCAGCGCAGTAGCAGGGAGAGTAGTGACCTCTTCAACCAGGTGATCTCGTGCCAGAACAAGGGGGGCGAGATGCTGCAGAGCGTGCGTGAAGCGCTGGCGGGCAGTGCCGAACATCTGATGGAAGAGAAGAGCGCTCTCTCGGAGCTGGATCAACTGTTCGCCCAGACCCGCAGTGCCATCGGCCGCCTCTCCGAGCGGGCCCATGCCATCACAGGTGAAGCCGAACGTAGCCTCAAGGCGGTCAACCAGCTCGATGCCACCACGTCGGCCATCAACCAGTTTGTTGCGGCCATACAGGGTATTTCGGAACAGACCAATCTGCTGGCCCTCAACGCTGCCATAGAAGCAGCCCGAGCCGGGGAAGCTGGCCGCGGCTTTGCCGTCGTAGCCGACGAGGTGCGGCAATTGGCCAGCAAGGCCCACGAAGCCAGTCGCCAGATTGAGGGGCTGGTCAAACAGATTGTCGGCCAGGCGCAGGATATCAAGCTCATCATCGATGACAATCAGGCCAGCGCAGCCGAAGTGGCGACCTCCTCATCCCAGATCGATGCAGTTGTGGCCCAGGTGCTGGCTCAATCCGGCAGGATGCAGCAGGTGATCCACAGTGCTGCCACCACCTCTTTTCTAAATACTACCAAGCTCGATCATGCGGTCTGGAAGAACACCATCTATCGCTTTATTGATCAGCAGCATTTCCATGAGCCGGTCAATGGTCATACCGAATGTCGGCTGGGCAGGTGGTATTTCGAGGGACAAGGCGCCGAACTCTTTGCCCGGCAGCCCGGGTTTCGCGAGCTGGATGGGCCACACAAACGGGTACACGAGAGTGGCAAGGCAGCGCTTCATGCTCGCCAGCAGGGCAATATCAAGGAGATGGTCGAGCAGCTCAAGACAATGGAAAGCGCCAGCATGCAGGTGGTGCACTGTATCGACCGCTTGCTGGGAAGTGCCTGAGCCCGTGCGTCAGGATCAGCGCTTGTTTGCATGAGCGCGGGGCGTCTCAGCGGTTGACAGGCAGGATCCGCGCCGGGTTGCCCACTACCCGGGCGCCGGCAGGCACGTCTCTGGTGACGACTGCCCCCGCGCCGACAATGGCCTCCCGCCCGACGGTGACACCGGGCAGCAGTATGGCGCCGCCGCCAATCCAGACTTTGTCTTCTATGGTCACCGGCAGCGCCGTCTCCACCCCTTGGATGCGCGCATCGGCGGCCAGCGCGTGGGCAGCTGTGTAGATCTGCACGTTCGGCCCTATCATGACGTTGGCGCCGATGCGGATCGGTGCGTTGTCCAGCATGGTGGCCCCCATGTTGATATAGGAATCCTTTCCCAGGCTGATATGGCGGCCATAGGTGCAGTAGAAGGGCGGGCAGATAAAGGCGTTCTCCGCCAGCTCGCCGACTATCTCCTGCAACAGCGCCAGCTGTTCATCTTCCTCTTCCGCCAGATTGAAGTCGCGATAGCGGCGCGCCGTCTCACGGCGCAGGACATCCAGCTCCGGCGCCATGCAGTTGTAGGGTTGGCTGCTGATCATCTTCTGATATTCGGTCATGGGGATCCCTGCTCTCTGGTTGGCATGAGGCGATTTGGGTGGCTGGCTGTCGCGCAAGCGCAGCACCTCCAGTGCAGACCTGTCCACCGGCAACAAGCGCACTGACAGAGGCATATATTACTGCTTTGTCAGCAGGATAAGAGTGAGCCTCAGCCCAGAGCCGGCATCACCAGGTGTTGTGGCCTGCCCTCGGAAAAGGCCAGCACATTTTCAAATGCCTTGCGAAAGTAGAGCTCATAGCTGTTTTGCTCCACATAGCCCAGATGCGGTGTGGCCAGCAGGTTGGGCAAAGCCAGGAGAGGTTCGTTATCCAGGTTGGCGGGCTCGCTATCGAACACATCCAGTGCCGCTCGCCGGGTGGGATTCGCACTGAGCACCGCATGGAGTGCGCCAGATTCAATGAGCTCGGCCCGGCTGGTATTGACCAGCAAAGAGTCTGCCTTCATTCGAGCCAAGTCGGCACGGGTGACACAGGCTCGAGTGAGCTCGTTGAGCCGCAGATGCAGGGACAAGACATCGGCACGTTGGAAGAACGCTGTCTTGTTGGGGGCGGCGTCGAATCCATCCTGTGTCGCCCGCTGACGAGAAGATTCGCTACCCCATACCAGCACAGACATACCGAATGCATTGCCGTAACGAGCAATGCGCTGACCTATCTTGCCGTAGCCCCAGATACCGAGCGTCAGACCGTACAGGGTGCGTCCCAGGCCGAGTGAGCCAGATTGCTGCCACTGGCCGTTGGTCAACTCGCGAGTGTAAGCCGGAATATGGCGGGAGGCTGCCATTATAAGTGCCCAGCAGAGTTCGGCGGGAGCAATAGGGCTGCCTACGCCTTCTGCCACGGCAACGCCGTACCGCTGGCACAGTGCCGGGTCGATATGCTGGCTGATTTTGCCGGTCTGGCTAATGAGTTTAAGGGTGGGAAGCCGCATCAGCAGCTGTTCATCGATACGAGTACGCTCGCGGATCAGCACCAGTGCTTCTACTCCCTCCAACATGGCGGCGAGGCGCGCTGTATCGGGTTCGCTCTGGTTTAGGATGGTAACGTCATGACCCGCCAGCAAGGCAAAGCAGGGCAGGTGACGAACCTGATCCTGATAGTCATCCAGAATGGCAATCTTCATCCGTTCCTCTTGTGTATCAAGCAATTGTCCTGAGGGGTAGAGGCGCGCCCCTTGGCTTCTTGGCGGGGGCAGGCGAGACGATGCCCAGTTTTCATTGCAGATTCAAGTGGTTCAGTTTGGAATTGGTGATGGGGCGGACCGGGCTGGCCGCCCCGTTGTCATGCTGGACGGCAAGGGGGAAGCGGGGCGTCGTGTTCGATCAGGCTGGCCAGCTCGCCGCTCTCATCCTTGAGGGCAACCCCGGTCAAGCGGCGGTTGAAGGCCTGCTCCAGCAACCAGGCCAGCTTGTGAGCCGCCTGGGGGAAATCGAGCCCGGCGGGACGTACGTTGGAGATGCAGTTGCGCTGTGAATCCATGCATCCGACTCTGGGTTGCCAGGTCAGGTAGAGCCCCAGACTGTCGGGGGAGGAGAGGCCGGGGCGCTCGCCAATCATCACCAGTACGGCCCGGGCCCTTAGCAGTTCCCCTACCTCATCTCCCAGTGCCACTCTGGCCTGGCTGGCGATCACCAGAGGGGCACAGGCCAACCCAAGGCGCCTGAGATGGGGTTGCAGCGCCTCGATAAAGGGCAGGGCATTCTGATGCAGGGCGGTGGAGGAGAGTCCATCACCCAGCATGATGACAAGATCGGCTTCAGCCTGCCGGGTCTGATACTCCAGGGGGGCGAGATCGGCCTCTGCTTGCGGGAGCTGGCTCAGCAGGAGGCGGCTGGCATCGTTCAGCCGTCGGCCCAGATCCGGGCGACGCAAATACTCTTCCCGGCTGGTGGCGGCGCTGTGCACCGTCAGAACTTTGTGTCCTGTGGCGTGCAGTGCTTTGGTCAGGGCGGCCACTTCCAGGGGCTGGTGCACAGCATCTCTAGCCTGTGCATGGGCCAGACCAAACGCCAGCAGTGCCTCTGTGGGCAGGCTGACTCCGGTGCGCCCCAGCGCTATGCGGGCCGAGGTGTAGCGTTTGAGTTCCAGCCAGGGATTGATGTGAACTATGTCACTCATGTCATGGGGATCCTTGCTCATCAGGCCACCTTGCCGCTTTGGCCAAAAGCCGTTAACAGAGGGTGGCGCAGGCTGGCATCGAGCAGTTGGCCGCCAGGGTTGGTGAGCTGCATCCGCACCAGCCAGTCTGCAAATTCCGGTGCGTGCTTGAGGCCGAGCAGCTCTCGAATATAGAGGGCGTCATGAAACGAGGTGCTCTGGTAGTTGAGCATGATGTCGTCCGCCCCGGGAACGCCGATGAGGAAGGTGAGGCCAGCGTTGCCAAGCAGGGTGAGCAGGGTGTCCATGTCGTCCTGATCCGCTTCGGCGTGGTTGGTGTAGCAGACGTCACAGCCGAGCGGCACCCCCAGCAGTTTGCCGCAGAAGTGATCTTCCAGTCCGGCGCGGATGATCTGCTTGCCGTCATAGAGGTATTCCGGTCCGATGAAACCGACCACGGTATTGCACAGCAACGGCTTGAAGTGGCGAGCTACCCCGTAGGCTCTGGCCTCGCAGGTCTGCTGATCCAGTCCGTGGTGGGCATTGGCCGAGAGGCAACTGCCCTGGCCCGTCTCGAAATACATGACGTTGTTGCCAAGGGTGCCACGCCCCAGGCTGAGGGCAGCGTCATACGCCTCTTGCAATAGGGCCAGATCGATACCAAATCCTCGGTTGGCAGCCTCTGTACCGGCGATGGACTGGAACACCAAGTCTACCGGCACATTGCGCTCTATGAGCTGCAAGGTGTTGGTGACATGGGTCAAGATGCAGGACTGGGTCGGAATGGCGAAACGCTGGATCACTTCGTCGAGCATCTGGTTCAGGCTGGCCAGTACGGGCAAGTTGTCACTGGCGGGATTGATGCCGACCACCGCATCTCCCGCGCCGTACAGCAGACCGTCCAGCATGGCTGCCGCTATCCCTTGAGGATCATCGGTGGGATGGTTGGGTTGCAGCCGCACGCTAAGGTGGCCGGGCAACCCAATAGTGTTGCGAAAGGCAGTGACGACCCGGCACTTCTTGGCGGCCAGGATGAGATCCTGATTGCGCATCAGCTTGCTGACCGCGGCTGCCATCTCGGGTGTGATGCCGGGGGCTATGCGTGCCAGGGTCTGGCTGTTGGCCGTCTCAGACAGCAGCCAGTTGCGAAAATCCCCTACCGTCAAGTGGCTGATGGGGGCGAAGGCGGCGTGATCGTGGTTGTCCATGATGAGGCGGGTTACCTCATCCTGCTCGTAAGGGATCAGCGCCTCATTGAGGAAGGTTTTGAGCGGAAGGTCTGCCAGCGCCATCCTGGCCGCCATGCGTTCCTCGGCGCTGTGGGCGGCCACGCCGGCCAGATAGTCACCGGAGCGGGCAGGGGTCGCCTTGGCCATCAGGGTGCGAAGGTCGGGAAACTGATAGCCGTGGTGTGACAGTTGGGTACGATACATGGGGCTCTCTCGTCGATGCAGGGTGGGGAAACAAGGCCAGCGCATGGCCTTGCTCCTGATGGGCACAGAGGATCTGGTTCAGCTTGCCTTGACCAGCTCACCGTCACTGGCGGCAATCCCTTCATCATGGGTCAGACGGAAGTAGGCATAGCCCGCCAGCATAAGGGCGCCAAAGATCAGCGCCAGCAAACCATTGTAATAGACCATAGCGACCAGACAGAGTACTGCCAGTCCCAAGGCGAGAGCCGGAGCAAAAGGATAGATAGGGGCTCTGAATGGACGCTCCAGTGCCGGTTCGCTGCGGCGCAGCTTGAACAGGGCCGCCATCGAGATGATGTACATCACAATGGCGCCAAACACCGCCATTGTGACTATGTTGGCGGTGAGGGATAGCCCGCCTATGACGATCAGCTAGTCGGAGAAGATCGCCAGGATCCCCACAACGCCACCGGCCAGAATGGCCCAGTGGGGGGTCTGGAAGCGGCGGTTGACCGAGGCCAGGGCTCCGGGTAGATAACCGGCCCGGGCCAGGGCAAAGATCTGGCGTGAGTAGCCCATTATGATGCCGTGGAAGGAGGCGATCAGGCCGAACAGCCCCAGCCAGACCAGCATGTGCAGCCAGCCGCTGCTCTCGCCCACTATCATCTTCATCGCCTGGGGCAGTGGATCATTGATGTTGGCAAGCTGGCGCCAGTCTCCGACGCCGCCTGCGAACACCATGACCCCCATGGCCAGCATGACCAGGGTCAGGATGCCACCGATGAAGGCTTTCGGAATTGTCTTCTTCGGCTCCTTGGCCTCTTCGGCCGCCATGGCGGCGCCTTCAATGGCGAGGAAGAACCAGATGGCGAACGGGATGGCGGCAAAGATACCGGGGAGAGCGCCGAGGCTGAACTCCTGCTGGCCTGCCCAGCCGTTGAGCATGAAGTTGCTGGCGCTGAAACCCGGGCTTACTACTCCCATGAAGACCAGCAGTTCGAAAATGGCGAGCAGGGTGACCAGCAACTCGAAGGTAGCGGCGATACCGACTCCGACCAGATTGAGGGTCATGAAGATGAGATAGGCACTCACCGCCACCCACTTGGGGTCTATGGCCGGAAACTGGACGTTGAGGTAGGCCCCGATCGCCATGGCGATGGCGGGCGGCGCGAACACAAATTCCACCAGGGTGGCAAAGCCTGCGATATATCCTCCGACCGGACCAAAGGCACGGTAGGCATAGGCAAAGGGGCCTCCTGCATGGGGAATTGAGGTGGTCAGCTCGGTAAAACTGAAGATAAAAGCGGTGTACATGGTGGCCACCAGCAGGGAGGTGACCAGAAAGCCCATGGTACCTGCTTGCGCCCAGCCGTAGCTCCAGCCAAAGTATTCCCCCGAAATGACCAGTCCCACGGCGATCCCCCACAGGTGAAAAGCCCCCAGGGTTCGTTTCAGTTCCGGTTTCGCACAATCCTGTTGCTGCATACGCTTCTCCAATATGACGTTCAATGGTGAAAGTCTCTGAAGAGGCAAATTGCAAGGGATATGCCATCCAGTTATATGGCTATTTAGTCATTTTTATTCATATGGTTACAGCTGTTTTATGGTCTGAGGCCAAGGTGTGGCCGCTGCGTTGTTGTGGTGCAGCAGCACCAGATTGTTCGGCCGAAGTCCGGGCCTTTGCTTGTATGTGGGGCAGTGAGCAGGGGAGACACGAGAGGATGGCGGAAACAACAAGGGCACCATCGGTGCCCTTGTTGTATGAGGTGGTTGCCATCAGCCGTGCTTGCGACCGGAGAGGCGGCACCACTCCTCTTTTACCGCGGTCGGGTCCATGTCGAACCACTGGCCGTAAATGGTTTCCAGCTCCGGGGCCTGGCTCTCCAGCACGCCGGAGAGCGCCATCAGGCTGCCTGGCTTGCCGTGGCCAGCGATGAGCGGTGCCAGCTCGCGCAGCGGGCCGGCCAGTATGTTGGCCACCACCACGTCTGCTTCTACGTCTTGCGGCTGATCCGCCGGCAGGTAGAGTTCGATCTGGCCGGCGACGCCGTTGCGCTCCGCGTTGTCATGGCTGGCCTGAATGGCCTGCGGGTCTATGTCGATGCCGATGACGCGGGCGGCCCCCAGTTTCAGGGCGGCAATGCCGAGGATGCCGGAGCCACAACCAAAGTCGACCACGGTTTTGCCGGTCAGATCCAGCCCGTCCAGCCACTGCAGGCAGAGCGCCGTGGTGGGATGGGTACCGGTACCAAATGCCAGACCCGGATCCAGCATGACGTTGACCGCATCGGGGTTTGGCACATCGCGCCAGCTTGGGCAGATCCAGAGCCGTTCGCCAAACTGCATGGGGTGGAAGTGATCCATCCACTCGCGCACCCAGTCCTTGTCTTCCAGCTGCTCGACCTTGTAGCCCACGTCTTCCCCGAAGATCTGCTGGAAGAAGGCGATGGTGGGGGCCGGATCGGTTTCGGCATCGAACAAGCCCATCACTTCGGTCTCGCCCCAGAGCGGGGTTTCACCGGGCAGCGGCTCGTATACGGGGACATCCTGGGCATCCATAAAGGTCACGGCCTGGGCTCCACGCCCCAGCAGCATGTTGCTCACCTTGTCTGCCGTCTTGGCAGTGGCGTTGATTCGAATTTGTATCCAGGGCATGGCGTCGACTCTTCATAAATGTGAAACCGCGAGATTCTATCATCATGGGCCTGTGCTGTCGTGGTTTGCCCATGTCTGCATGGCGCAGGAAGAGAACTCTGCCAAGTTGGCACGGTTAATGTATTCCTCATTGGGTGACGGGAAGCAACCTGTTCCCGCTGAATGCTTTGCTCTAGGAAAGTTCCGTCATCTTTTTTCAGCCACCTTGGGGTGGCTTTTTTTTCGGCATTTTGCTGGCCGGGGAAAACGAGTAGGGATGACAGGCGTGAGGGGATGGAACAGGGGGAAGTGGGGGCGTTGGCACACAAGATGCAAAGATGGGTATGTCCTGCATAAGGATATGTGTGTGATTGTTACCCCAACGTTCAGGTATTTAGGGCCATCCCGGCGGGATGGCCCCTTTTTTATGTCGTTTTTATGGTGATGCTGCGTGGTGACTGTCTGGTGCCTGATATGAACTGTGCACTGTTGGGGCCTGTCACTGGTGAAATCACCCCATGATGGTGCAGTTTTTACCTATAAGGGATTAGTTTGCAAATCTGCTCATATCGATCACCAGCTTGCCCACCATGCGGCCGGCTTCCACCTCCGCATGGGCCTGGGCCAGGGTGACCGGGGTCAGCTCGGACAGGGTGCGGGTGAGTGTGCTCTTGAGCACCCCTTGGTCGATGAGGGAGGCAACCTGGCCAAGCAGCTTGTGTTGCTCGATCATGTCCGGGGTCTGGAACAGGGATCGGGTAAACATGAATTCCTGACTGAAGGTGGCGCTCTTGCTCTTGAGCAGGGAGAGATCCCAGGGCTCGCTGGATTCGGCGATGGTGCAGATGTGGCCGAACGGGCGAATGAGGCTGGCCATGGCATCCCAGTGCTGTTCGGTAGCATTGGTGCAGAAGATGGCATCGAGCTGGGTGATGCCCAGAGCGGTGAGCTCTTCCTGCAGCTTGTGATGGCTTACCACCTGATGGGCGCCCATTTCCAGACACCATTCACGGCTTTCTGGTCGGGATGCAGTGGCAATCACTTCCATATTGGTGAGCTGGCGAGCCAGCTGAATGGCGATGGAGCCTACCCCACCTGCCCCGCCAATGATCAGCAGCTTGCCTGTGCTCTCGCGGCGAAGGCCGATGCGCTCGAACAGTGTCTCCCAGGCTGTGATGGCTGTGAGCGGCAGGGCGGCGGCTTCCAGGTCGGTCAGACTGGTGGGGGCGAGAGCGGCGATGCGCTCATCCACCAGTTGCAGGGCGCTGTTGCTACCCGGGCGGCTGATGTCGCCGGCATACCAGACTCTGTCGCCCGCCTTGAACAGGCTCACTTCGCTGCCGACGGCCACGACTTCACCGACTGCATCCCAGCCCAGTACACGCGGGCTGGCTTCAACCTTGGCCTTGGGGGCGCGCACCTTGGTATCCACAGGATTGATGGAGGTGGCAGTCACTTTCACCAGCAGATCCCGCGGGCCTGGGGTCGGGTCGGGCAGATTGGCACTGATAAAGCAGTCGGGGTGATCGCTTGGCAGGTAGTGAGTCAGGGCAATGGCTTTCATGGCAGTTCCTTTCAAATCGGATGGATTGGGATTGCCAGCTACTCTAGTCTGGTTAATTATTCTTATTAAGATGGGTAATTGGTAAAGACTGTTTGAATATATGAACAATGTCGATCTGGAGTTGATGGGGCTGTTCGCTACCGTGGTGGAGCAGGGCAGTTTTACCGGTGCCGCGGAAGCGCTTGGCATGCCGAAGTCCTCGGTGAGCCAGAAGATCTCGCGGCTCGAAACCCAGCTTGGGGTGCGACTGCTGCAGCGTACCACCCGCAGGCTCAGCCTGACCCCGCAGGGTGAGATCTACGTGGAGCAATGCCAGGCGCTGCTGGCGCTGGCCCGCAGCGCCAATCTGGCGATGGCGCGGCTGCGCGCCGCCCCCGCCGGTCGGGTAAGGATCACGGCGCCCGAGGCGACCGGTACCCTGCTGCTTGGCAGGATCCTGGCGGAATTTCGTGCCCTCTATCCCGAGGTGGTGCTGGAGCTGACCCTCTGCGACGATCAGCTGGATCTGGTGGGGGAGGGTTATGATCTGGCGCTGCGGGCGGCGCCGCTGAAAGATTCCAGTCTCATTTGCAGGCGCATTGGTCAGGTGCCGCGTCATCTGGTGGCGGCTCCCGGTTATCTGGCGGCTCATGGTGCGCCGCAGCAGTTGTCCGAGTTGGGGCTTCATCCCTGTCTGGTGCACTCGGCATTGCCTGTGTGGCCACTGCAGGAGGGGGGCTGGCGGCCGCAAGGGGCCTGCATCAGCAACAGCTTGCTGGCGCTGCGGGAGCTGGCATTGCATGAAGGCGGGATTGCCCTGTTGCCACACCATGTCTGTCAGGAGGATCTGGCGACGGGACGGTTGCAGAAATTGCTGCCGGATCACCCCATACCGCCCAATCCCTTCTATCTCATCTACCCGAGCCGGGAACATCTGGCGCCTGCCTTGCGCTCGCTGATGGACTTCGTCGCCGAGCGGTTGCCGTTCGCCTGAGCCTACCAGTTGCCTGGGCTGGCAGACTCCTGATTGGGTTTGAGGCCGAGCGGTACCGACTGACGCTCCGCCAGCATGCGGATCTGCCCCTCGATCAGGCTGGCGTTGGGGCCCAGCACCAGTACCAGTTGATGGTCGTTGAGCTGGATCCAGGAGAGGCAACCCAGCCCCGGCAGGCGGGACTGATCCACCAGCGCTATGTCGCACACCCGCAGACTGAGGCGGGTCAGGCAGACGCTCATGGCTTGCAGATTGTCCATGCCCCCCAGCGCCTTGAGGTACTGGATCGCCAGCATCTGGGGATCCGAGGGGGCGACACTGGCCAACCGTGGGTGCTCATTGGCGATGGGCTTGCTCGGCAGGCTCAGGGGCGCTCGCTCCAGCAGCTGATAGAAGAGCAGTGTGTAGGCGACGAAGAAGAGGATGCCGACCGGAATGAGCCAGAAGCTGTGCTCGCCGGACTGATAGCTCAGCACCAGATCCAGCAGACCGGCGGAGAAGTAACTACCCACCTGGATGCCAAGCCCGCTGCAGATGGCCAGGGACAACCCGGTCAGCAGGGCATGAGCCAGAAACAGCCAGGGAGCGGTGAAGGCGAACAGGAACTCGATGGGCTCAGTGATCCCCAATAGTGCAGAGGTGAGCGCCAGGGTGAGCAGCAGTCCACCCTGCGGCAGTCGCTGCATGCGCTGGCGGTGCAGCCAGATGGCAAAGCAGGCGCCCGGCAGGCCGAACATGATGATGGGATAGAGACCGGCTACATACCCTTCATGCAGCGGTTGGGCGGTGGCCAGCGCCTGCAGGTTGCTCTCGCCAAGGCCGATGAGACTACCCAGCACCTGATGCAGGCCAAGGGGGATCAGCAGCCGGTTGAGGGTGCCGTAACAGAAGGCGCCCAGTGGGGTGGTGAGCAGTTCCGAGGCCAGCAGCGTGATGCCCTGCTCCAGCAGCGGCCAGAACAGGGAGAGAGGAAACGCCAGCAACAGGCAGGCGATCGCCGAGATGCACAGGCAGGCGAAATCCCCCTGTGCCATCTGCAGCCAGCCAGGCATGGTACGCCGTTTCACCCAGGGGTAGATGATGGCGGTGGTTAGCCCCGCCAGCAGGCCGCAGATCATGTCCGCATGCAGACCGGGGGCCAGGGTGCCCAGCGCCGAGCTCAGCAGCAGAAAGTTGACCGCCCCGGCCAGCGCCTGAGTGCCCTCTCCTTGTCGGCTCAGGCCGAAGGCGATGGCCACCGCGTAGATGAGCGGCATCTGGCTGAACAGGGCGCGCCCCGTGAGGGAGAGCACAGCCTGATCCAGTACATCCGGTTGACCGAGCCGGTAGAGCAGCGCAGCCAGTGGCAGTAGGGAGACCGGCAACAACAGGGCGTAACCGAGTCGTTGCAGGGCCTGGATCAGGGTCTGTCTGGCGTTCTGTACTGGCATAAAGGTGCTGGGTTTTGTGACTTGGCGCACAGTTTACCCGTAAAACACCTATTTGGGGATAGTTTTGGAACCCTTTATTAATCTCTTTGTTACTGCTGTTCGAATAATCGCCGAACCCCCTGGTTGGGAGGCGGAGTCAGCAGGCTGACCACCACGAAGGCAACCAGCCCCAGCCCCAGACTCGGTACTATGGCATGCAGTCCGGCCAGTTTTATCCCCCACTGGCTCAGTACGCCATAGCAGACGATGCCGGATACCATGCTGGCCAGGGCGCCCGGCCCGTTGGCCCTTGACCAGTAAAGGCCGAGTACCAGCGGCCACAGGAACACGGCCTGCAGGCCACCGAAGGCGAGCAGGTTGAGCCAGATGATCATCTCGGGGGGCTGCAGCGCCGCCAGCAGTACGAGCGTGCCCAGGATCAGGGTGCAGAGCAGGGAGAGGCGAGGAATGTGCACCTCCAGCTTCTCCTGCTTGGGATTGAGGTAGTTGAGGTAGAGATCCTTCACCAGAGTGGCGGAGGCCTGGATCAGCTGGGAGTCGATGGTGGACATGATGGCCGCCATCGGTGCTGCCAGAAACACCCCGGCCAGCCAGGGCGGCAGCACTTCCATCATCAGGGAGGGCATGATCTTGTCCGGGCTGTCCATGCCGGGCAGGATGGCGCGGCCCAGGGCGCCGGCCAGGTGCATGCCGAACATCAGCAGGGCACTGACGACGGTGCCGATAAGGATGCCGCGATGGAGCGCCTTGCTGTCCCGATAGCCGAAGCAGCGCAGGGCCGAGTGGGGCAGCCCCACCACTCCGACGCAGACCAGGATCCAGAAGCTCAGCATAAAGGGTTGGGTCAGCATGTCGCCGGCTCCCGTCGGGCTCACCAGCTTGGGATCGATCACCTTGAGCTGGTGGATGAGGTTGGGTAATCCATCCCCGGCAATCAGGATCCCTGCCAGCAAAGCGCCGGTGCCGATCAGCATGATGATCCCCTGCAGGGCGTCGGTCATCACCACGGCGCGAAAGCCGCCGATCACTGTGTAGAGGAGCACGCAACTGGCAAACAGCATCAAACCCTGTTGGTAGGAGAGGCCGGTGGCCGTCTCCAGCAGGCGGGCACCGCCGATGAACTGCACCACCATGGTGGCGATAAAGGCGAGGATGATAGTAACGGATCCGAGAATGACCACCGCCTTGCTCTGGTAGCGGGCCCACAGCATGTCATTGATGGTCACCGCATTGACCCGGCGGGCAATGATGGCGAACTTCTTGCCGAGCACCCCCAGGGTAAGCCAGACGGTGGGCAGCTGGATCATTGCCAGCAGTACCCAGCCAAGGCCAATCTTGTAGGCGGCACCCGGCCCGCCGATGAAGGACGATGCCGAGGTATAGGTAGCCACCAGCGTCATGGCGAGCACCAGACCACCCATGCTGCGGTTGCCGATGAAGTACTCCTGCACGAAGTCGCCGCCGATGCGATGGCGACTGGCCCAGAAGCCGACTCCCAGCACCAGCACCAGATAGATGATGAGCGGCAGCATCAGCTCAAGATTCATGGGTGGACTCCTTGGCATGGGGGTGAGGCGTATCGAGGGGAATATCCACAAACAGGCGATCCACCATCAGGCCACACAGCACAATGAACAGCAGCGGCATCACCATGCAGCTGAGCAGGAACCAGAGTGGCATGTCCCAGTATTCGATCTCTTCCGGGATGAAATACGCAGTGCCATACCAGGCAAAGAAATAGAGCAGGGTCAGCAGCAGGCAGAGGGCTGCTTCCCGACGAGCGAGCGCGAAACGATTCACCTTGGCCTCCGACAATTTTGAGGGGCGCAAGAATAACAAAAAAGGGCCATGTCGCCATGGCCCTTTTTCAACATAGGCTCCTTTCGGAGCTGACTTCTATCGGAAGTCATTGTTCTGCCTTGGATCCTTACAGACCCAACTTCTTGTGCAGGTAGTGGATATTAGTACCGCCGTGCTGGAAGTTTTCGTCCTTCATGATCTCTTTTTGCAGGGAGACGTTGGTCTTGATCCCTTCTACCACCAGCTCGTCCAGCGCCTGACGCATGCGGGCGATGGCGACGTCACGGTTCTCGCCGTAACAGATCAACTTGCCGATCATGGAGTCGTAGTAAGGCGGTACCTTGTAACCGGCGTAGATGTGGGAATCCCAACGTACGCCCAGACCACCCGGCGCATGGAAGCGCTGGATCAGGCCGGGAGACGGCATGAAAGTAGCCGGGTCTTCGGCGTTGATCCGGCATTCGATGGCATGGCCACGGATGCGGATGTCCTGCTGGGTGATCGACAGGGGCTGGCCGGCGGCGATGCGCAGCTGCTCCTTGATCAGATCCACGCTGGTGACCATCTCGGTGACCGGATGCTCAACCTGGATACGGGTGTTCATCTCGATGAAATAGAACTCGCCGTTTTCGTACAGGAACTCGAAGGTCCCCGCACCGCGGTAGCCGATCTCGATACAGGCGCGCACGCAGCGCTCGCCGATGAACTTGCGCATCTCTTCGGTGATGCCCGGTGCCGGTGCCTCTTCGACCACTTTCTGGTGGCGACGCTGCATGGAGCAGTCACGCTCGCCCAGATAGAGGGCGTTGCCCTGGCCGTCTGCCAATATCTGAATTTCGATATGGCGCGGGTTCTCCAGGTACTTCTCCATGTAGACCATGTCGTTCTTGAAGAACTGGCCTGCTTCGGATTTGGTCAGGGCGATGGCGGCAGCCAGCTCGGCTTCATTGCGCACCACGCGCATGCCGCGACCACCACCGCCACCGGCGGCCTTGATGATCACCGGATAACCGATGCGCTTGGCGATGGCGGCGTTGTGCTTGGCATCGCTGTCGACCGGGCCGTCAGAGCCAGGCACGCAAGGTACGCCCGCTTTTTTCATCGCCTCGATGGCGGAGACCTTGTCACCCATCAGGCGAATGGTCTCGGCGCGCGGGCCGATGAAGATGAAGCCGGATTTTTCGACCACTTCGGCGAAATCGGCGTTCTCCGAGAGGAAGCCGTAACCCGGGTGGATGGCAACGGCACCCGTGACCTCGGCAGCGGCTATGATCGCCGGCACATTGAGGTAGGATTCACCGCTGGCAGGCTTGCCGATGCAGATGGTTTCGTCGGCCAGGAGCACATGTTTGAGCTCCCGATCGGCGGTGGAGTGAACGGCCACTGTCTTGATCCCGAGCTCTTTGCAAGCGCGCAGGATCCGCAGGGCAATTTCACCGCGGTTGGCGATGACTACTTTGTCCAACATGGGTGGCAACTTCCCTTATTCGATGATGAACAGCGGCTCGTCAAATTCGACGGCCTGACCATTTTCAACCAGGATCGCTTTGATCACGCCGGTCTTGTCAGACTCGATTTGGTTCATCATTTTCATGGCTTCGACGATGCACAGGGTATCGCCGACATTGACGTGCTGACCGACTTCCGCGAACGGCTTGGCTTCCGGGCTGGAGGAGCGATAGAAGGAGCCAACCATGGGGGAGCGCATCAGGTGACCACTCGGGGTGGCCGCATCTGCGGTCGGTGCGACGGCGGCGGCTGCCGGTGCGGCGGCAGGGGCCATGGCCGGCTGCATCATCATCTGCGGCATGGCTGTGGTCACCTGACCGGAGAAGTTGCGGCTGATGCGAACGGACTCTTCACCTTCGGAGATCTCCAGTTCGGCAATGCCGGACTCTTCAACCAGTTCAATCAGCTTCTTGATTTTGCGGATATCCATTAGCATTCTCTTTCTTCTTTATCTGATCAGTGATTATCAAGCCGCGCGCAACTGATGCACGGCCGCGGTTAAAGCGAATTGGTAGCCATCTGCACCCAGCCCGCAGATTACTCCTTTAGCGACATCAGACAGATAGGAGTGATGACGGAAAGGCTCCCTGGCATGGACGTTTGACAGGTGCACCTCGATAAAGGGGATGGCGACACCCAGCAGCGCATCGCGGATGGCGACACTGGTGTGGGTGAAGGCGGCTGGATTGATGATGATATAATCCACCTGGCCCATGGCCTGGTGGATGCGGCTGACCAACTCATGTTCGGCGTTGGATTGCAGGTGTTCCAGTGTGACGCCGAGTTCGCTGGCGTTGTGCTTCAGATCGGCGACGATCTCATCGAGCGTCTTGCTGCCGTAGATGCCCGGTTCCCGTTTGCCCAGCAGGTTCAGGTTTGGCCCGTTGAGCAGGAGAATACGGTGATTTTGCGACATATTGAGTACATCCTCGATGATAATGCTGCTATCTACCAGCTATCTTGTGGACTACCAGAAATCTAGCCATTTTCTGCGCAATTCGGTGTGCACTGGCACACAGATTTCGCAATTATATTGATTTCGTGAAAATTAGCAGCATTTTACTGGTCTAATCTCTACATCTGTCTGTTTTTTGCACTATCTGGTGCAGTGTTAAATTGCTCAGTAGCAGAGACGACAAAGCCGGCACAGGGCCGGCTCTGGAAGCAGATAACGGGCTACATCAGGCCGCTTCCGACTTCTCGCGGATGAGTTTATCCACGACCCCGGGATCCGCCAGGGTAGAGATATCCCCCAGGCTGTCGGTCTCGCCGGTCGCAATCTTGCGCAGGATACGGCGCATGATCTTGCCGGAGCGTGTCTTGGGCAAGCCTTCCGCCCAGTGGATCACATCCGGGGTGGCGATGGCACCGATCTCCTTGCGTACCCACTCCTTCACTTCTTTGTGCAGCTCGCGGCTCGGCTCTTCTCCGGCGATCAGGGTGACATAGGCATAGATGCCCTGACCCTTGATCTCGTGGGGCACTCCCACCACCGCCGCTTCGGCGATTTTGGGATGGGAGACCAGCGCCGACTCTATTTCGGCGGTCCCCATGCGATGGCCGGATACGTTGAGTACATCATCCACCCGTCCCGTGATCCAGTAGTAACCATCTTCGTCGCGACGGGCGCCGTCGCCGGTGAAGTAACGACCCGGGAAGGTGGAGAAGTAGGTCTGCTCGAAGCGCTCATGATCGCCAAACACGGTGCGCATCTGACCCGGCCAGGAGTCGGTGATCACCAGGTTGCCCTCTGTGGCACCCTCCAGCGGCTCGCCCATGTTGTCCACCAGCGCTGGCTGCACCCCGAAGAAGGGACGGGTAGCCGATCCTGGCTTGAGATCGGTGACGCCGGGCAGCGGGCTGATGAGGATACCGCCGGTCTCGGTCTGCCACCAGGTATCGACGATGGGGCAGCGTTCCTCGCCTATGGTGCGGTAGTACCACTCCCAGGCTTCCGGGTTGATGGGCTCGCCCACTGAACCCATGATGCGCAGGCTCTGGCGGGAGGTGCCCTCTACCGCATCACGGCCCTTGGCCATGAGGGCGCGGATCGCCGTCGGGGCCGTGTAGAGAATGGTGACCTGGTGCTTGTCTACCACCTGGCTCATGCGGTTGGTGGCCGGGTAGTTGGGCACCCCTTCGAACATGATGGTGGTGGCGCCGTTGGCGAGCGGCCCGTAGACCAGATAGGAGTGGCCCGTGACCCAACCCACGTCGGCGGTACACCAGTAGATGTCCTCCTCGTGGTAGTCGAACACGTACTTGAAGGTGAGGGTGGCGTAGACCAGATAGCCGCCCGTGGTGTGCAACACTCCCTTGGGCTTGCCGGTGGAGCCGGAGGTGTAGAGGACGAACAGGGGATCTTCGGCGTTCATTGCCTCGGGTGGGCAGTCGCTGCTGGCGGCGGCAGTTGCCTCATGCCACCAGATGTCCCTGTGGTTGTGCCAGGCAACGTTGCCGCCGGTGCGCTTGAGCACTATCACCTTGCTGACCCGGGTATCCGGGTTGGTGAGCGCTTCATCCACGTTCTTCTTGAGCGGGACAGGGCGGCCGCCACGCAGTCCCTCGTCGGCCGTGATGACGATGGAGGAGCCTGAGTCAATGATGCGGCCGGCCAGGGCCTCCGGCGAGAAGCCGCCGAAGACGATGCTGTGCACGGCACCTATGCGGGTACAGGCCAGCATGGCGATGGCCGCCTCCGGCACCATGGGCATGTAGAGGCAGACCACATCACCTCGATGCACACCCTGTGCTTTCAATACGTTGGAAAACTTGCACACCTCGGCGTGCAGCTCACGATAGGTCAGTTTGCGATCCTCGGCCGGGTTGTCCCCTTCCCAGATGATGGCCACCTTGTCACCGCGCTGTGCCAGATGGCGATCCAGGCAGTTGGCCGAGACGTTGAGCAGGCCATCCTCATACCACTTGATGGAGACATGCCCAGGGTCGTACGAGGTGTTTTTGACTTTGGTGTAGGGCTTCATCCAGTCGATGATTTTTCCCTGTTCACCCCAGAAGGCATCCGGATCCTGCACGGAGGCTAGGTACATGGCCTCGTAACCTGCCTTGTCCAGCAGGGCGCCGTTGCTGATGTGGGCTTTGACCGGGTAGACCTTGCTCTCGCTCATCTGTCACTCCTTTGAATACATTCTTGTAATGATTAAGTAACAACTTATACCTTTGGCGTACGAGGGCAATTAGACTTTTGGATAGATGGAAACATCTGCTTACAGTGCCATTCGTGACAATTCATCGGCGATTGAGTAAAAACATCGGTTTTATCGATGGAGATAGCCATGTTGTCCCTGCTCCTTTGCACCGCCCTCTGGCAGTCCGATGCCCCTACGCTTGCCGATGAAGCCGCACTGGCTGCTCCCCAACCCAAAGAGTTCCCCGTGACGCGCGATCAGAGCGGCTCGCCAGCAGTGCGAGAGCGTATTGCCGATCAGATGGGCAATGCATTTCTGGCGCGCAAACCCCCCGTGACTGTTACCCTCGGGCAGCCAAAACCGCGCTACCCGAAGGATGCACTGATGGCAGACTCGCTCCAGGGCCAGAGCGAGGGGTGGGATGCCAGGTTGACGTTCAGTGAGTGAGCCGTATTTTCGATCATTGAGCGGCTCTTGCAGCACTTGCCGGCTTCAGCACCAGACTCCCTTGCGGGGAGTCAGCTGGGCCGCTAGATGGGGTTCGGTCAAGGGGTGGCTGAACAGGTAGCCCTGTCCCTCCTGACAGTGCAGGGATTGCAGAAACTGGCGCTGGGCCTGGGTCTCGATCCCCTCGGCGGTGACCGCCATGCCCAGGCTGTCGGCCAAGTTGATGATGGTACGGCACAGCTCCCGACTGTGCTTGTCATCGGGCAGAGCCTGCACGAAGGTTTGATCTATCTTGATGCGATCGATGGGCAGGCTTTTGAGCAAGCTCAGGGATGAGAAGCCGGTGCCGAAGTCATCGATGGCAATCTGCACCCCCAGCGCCTTGAGGCGGGTGAACAGCTGCAAGCTATGGTCGACTCGCTGTATGATGCTTTCCGTCACCTCTATCTCCAGCCGCTCCGCTGGGAAGCCGGTCTCCGCCAGGATGGCCGCGACCCGCTCCACATAGCCAATGGCGCGCATCTCCCTTACCGACACATTGACCGAGAGCCGTGGCACGGCCAGCCCGGCCGCCAGCCATGCCTGTCCCTGCTGGCACGCGGTGCGCATTACCCATTCCCCAATCTGTTCTATCAAACCACACTCCTCTGCCACCGGTATGAAGCGGGCTGGCGCTATCATGCCTTCGCTGGGATGTTGCCAGCGCAACAGGGCTTCCAGCCCGCTCAGGCGGTTATTGGCCAGATCCGTCATGGGTTGATACAGGATGCAGAGCTGATGCTGATCAATGGCCTTGAGTAGCCCCTGCTCCATGCTCATCCGTTCCCGTTTCTGTTCGGCCATGTCGGGACTGTAAAACAGATAGCCGTTACGGCCCTGGCTTTTGGCTTCGTACATGGCGTTGTCGGCAGCACTGACCAGGGCGTCCGGGCTCCGGGCGTGCTCAGGGTAGAGGGCGATGCCGATGCTGGCGGAGATGGCGACCTGCTCGTGTTCCAGTTCGACCGGCTCGCGCAGACGTGCCAGCAGCTGTTCTGCGAGCTGTGCCAGCTCATCCTGTTGTTCGAAATAGGGGATCAGCACGAGGAATTCATCTCCACCTAGCCGAATGGCAACATCGTTGTGACGCAGGTTTTGGCGGATGCGCCCGGCCAGCAGCTTGAGCAGTTGGTCCCCCGTCCTGTGGCCCAGGTTGTCATTGATCAGTTTGAAACCGTCGAGGTCGATGAACAGCAGGGCAAGTTGCTGCCGATTGAGCTGGGCAGTCTTGATTTCCAGCTCAAGCCGCTCCTGCAACAGGTTGCGGTTGCCAAGCTCGGTCAGAGGATCGTGATAGGCGAGGTGGTTGAGCTGTGCCTCTGCCTTGCGAATGGCGCTGATGTCGGAGAAGGTGATCACATAGTGGGCCGTGTTGTGGCGGCTGTCATAGACGGCGCTGACATGCTGCCAGGAGGTGAAGTAGTCGCCATCCTTGCGCAGACACATCATCTCCCCGTGCCAGGCGTGGCTGCCGGGCAGCAGGGTGTGCCAGGGGTAGTCAATGTCGGTATGGCGACGGGGATGCATGATGGTTTCCGGTGACTTGCCCACTATCTCGTCCGGTTCGTACTGGGTCATGTTGCAGAAGGCCGGGTTGACCGAAATGATCTGGCGCTGCCCATCCATGATGATGATGCCTTCTGCCGTGGTGTCGAAGACCACATTGGCCTGGCGCAGCTTGTCTTCCTGATTGCAGCGATCGGTTGCATCGTGGATCACCCCCATGATGCGGCGTCCCTGAGTGTCGGTGGCGGCCACATGATCGGCATGGAGATCGACCCAGCCCCGCATCTGGTTGGGCCCCAGGTAGCTTAACGTCAGGTGAAGGGGCGCCGTGCCGTTGAGGGCGGTTCTGAGCTGCTCCCCGGACACGGGGTCGAAGCGTTTGATGAAGTTATCCATTCCCCCCTGAAACTGGTTGGCGGCTGTGCCGAGCAGGCGTTCGACCTGGCCATCAAATTGCAACCTGTCGTCGGCCACATGCCACTCCCAGACGCCAATCTGGCCCGCACTCATGGCCAGTTGCAGCCGTTGCTGCACTTCATACTGCTCGGTGACATCCCGCACTATGGTCAGTATGCCGTCAGGAGTGCCCTGTTCATCCAGCATGGGGCTGTAGATTGCCTGCCAGCGTCGTTGCTGGCCCTGATGGGCCTCCGTCTGGCCGCTCAGGCTCAATTCCACCTGGGGAATACCGCTGCTGATAATCTGTTGAAACAGGGGTTCCAGCACAGGGGCCAGCGTCGGCACTATGTCACGCAGGTATTTGCCGTAGTGATCTTCCCGGGAGAGGCCGTTGATATCGGCCAGCGTCTGGTTGACGCTGCGGCAGCGAAAGTAGCGGTCGAACACGCCTATGCCGAACGGCGCCAGCTCAAACAGCTGTTGCAGCTCGTTTGGATTCAGTTGACCCGGCGTTGGCGGATCTGGCATGGATTCGGATGTCTCTTCCTGCATGACGGCTCCTGAATTGACTTTCTTGTCATTTAAGGTGTTGTCAGTATGGCATGAAGCGCTTTGGAGGGAAGAGAGAGGGCTGCATTTGCCCCCTATCTGGTCGTGTTGCCGGCTGAAGTGATGGTTACCAGCTGAAGCGATAGCTCAGGGTCAGGTTCACCACGGGTTGCCAATCGCGATCCTTGATAAGCCACTGTTTGGCGCCCACCTCTGTACCCAGTCGCCATTGCTGCCAGCCCCAGCTTCGCTCCAGCGTGACGCCCCAATCCCGCCACCCCTCGTTGGCACCATAGGCCGCCATGTGAGCCTGGCTGCCTCGCGTCAGCCAGAGATTGAGGGAGAGGGCTGCCGGCAGCGGCAGGCTGTGTTCCATATACCAGATATGGCCATAGCGACCGGTCACATCATAGAGCTGACCCAGGCTCAGCTGATGATCCTCGTCCAGTTGCCAGCCGAGGCGCCAGAGCGCGCTGAAACGGGTGCGATCCACCACCTGCATGGGACTGACCCCCAGCGCGAGGAAGCTCTGCTTGTAGAGCGGCAAGGCCAGCCCGGCGCTCTGCCCATCGGCAAAGATCAGGCCGACCATGGTTTCTCGCTCATAGGCGAGCCAGAAGTGGGCGCTGGCGTCAGCCTTGACCCCGGCCTGATTGCTGTCGAGTTGCCACTGGCCGCCCACCTGCCACAGGTTATCCTGCTCCTTGGCCGACAAGGGCAGCGCGAGTGGCAGGGTCAGCAGCAGCCAGCGACTACTTGCCATAGAGCCGCACCCAGTCTCTGTCCTGATGCATTCCCATCAGGTGGCAGATGATGCCGGAGCGCTGGAAGGCATAGATGAGCAGCACGCTGGTGGCACTGAGCAGCATGATAAGGCCGAAGCTGTTGGGCAGAATGGTGCCCTGGCGGGCAGTCCACCACAGCAGCAAGGGGCCCCACAGGTGCACGAAGATACTCTTGTGGAAGATGAAGACGGTCAGCGAATACATGCCGATCCAGTTGAGCGGTCGCCAGCACAGGTTGATGTTGCGCTGATGCAGCCAGAGTACGGCCCCGATCACCAGAAACTCCATGCCCCAGATCCCGGCGCGTCCCGTCATGTCCAGCGCCAGCTCGTGCTCGTTGGCGTAGATATCACTGAGTTCGACCGAACTGCTCTCGCCAAACGCAAGATAGATAACGAGGGCGATGAGGGAGAGAGTCAGTACCAGGCCATTGAGGCGATCCCGCCACTGGGGGCGCTGATGCCAGCACCAGCCGTACAGGAAACCGAAGCAGCCGCTGGCCATGAAGAGATCGAGGCGGGCATCCAGCTCATAGTCGGGATGCATGTGCAGCTTCATCCAGCTGTCGATATTGCCAAGCAGGGTCTGCACGCCGAATTGATCCAGCAGCAGGCTGAGGACTGTCAGTACCAGCATGCCGCGGATGCCGAACCAGGCGTAAACCAGAGAGAAGAGTGCCAGCAGGCACATCCACAGCATGACGGGATAGAAAGAGATGGCCTCGCCGAAGTTGGGGGCTATGACCAGCCCTTCGACATAGAGGATCAGTATGATGCTGGCAAACAGCACCAGCTTGCCGCCCAGTTGTGGTCTGAAACGCTCCTGGCTGCGACGGCTCAGGTTGAAGGCCGCCAGGGCCAGGTAGATCTGGCTCACCCAGGGGATAAGCCAGGCCGAGACCTGTGCCGTGGTGTTATCCATGGGCAGCAGGTGGCCGGCCATCGCCTTGTGTGACAGATAGAAGCTGTCCCAGAGGGCATGTTCACGGTTGAAAAAGTCGATGTACCAGTAGTTGAGGTAGCCGGTGTAGTGCTCGAAGACGGCCATGAAGATGACAAGCCCTCGCAACAGATCGAGACCCGTGATGCGCGCATCCTGTGGAGGCATGCTGTTGCTCCTGTGTCGATTGGTAAAAAGGAGCCGCACTATAACGGTTGCAACAAAACTGAATGGGAGCTGAATGTAAGCAGATGTTACCGGCTCCCACCACGCCGACCTTGCTGGGACGGGGAATGCGGGGATCCGGCTGTCATGATTTGTAATACTTTTGGCGGTTTTTCAGCCTTTCTGGCGGCAGAATGCCTGAATGCCGCGCGTCAGCACCAGCAGGCCGAGCACATGAAAGGGCAGGGAGAGGGCAAGTAGCAAGAGCCAGTGGGCTTCGCTGCCGCTGGCATTGATAAAGCCTATCCAGGCGACCAGCAGGGTCAGCATGCCGGCTATCTGAAAACGGCGGCGAAGCACCACCTCCACCCCCAGGTTGGCGAGATAGAGGGTCAAGAGTATGCCGCCGAAACCGGTGAGCTGGGCCGTGCCATACAGATCTCTGTCCGGATTGAACAGCAAGCTGAAGAGCGGCGTCAGACCCTGATCCTGCGGGATCAGGGTCAGCAGCCAGCAGGCGATCAGTAGCAGGGCGGTTTTCATCGGCTCAGTCGGCGGAGGATGCCGGTTTGACCAGGCTGAGGTAGTTGGCATCCATGGTGAGGAATACACCCAGCAAGCGAGCACTGGCGCCGTAGAAACCAAAGGGGTCAGCGGCGCGGCAAGCGGCTTCGAAATGGGGGAACCAGGCCAGCAGATGGCCATGCAGCAAGGCTTCCTGCTCGCCTAGCCACTGTTCACGCTGATCGGCACTGGGGGCTTCGGCGGCACGTATGATGAGGTTGCCCATCAGATCCAGTTCGACCCCAAGGTGATCGACCGGCTGCTGGTATTTGGCACTGACATCGATGGCAAGGCGCACCAGTCGTTGCTGCATGCGGCCGAGGGATGAGGCATCCAGATGGGCGGATTCATAAGGTTGAACGGCCGTATCGGCCAGAAACAGTCCCTTGAAGTCGGCCGCCAGGGCAGTGGCGCGCTCGTCACGTACCAGCAGGCGGGCGATGGCCTCATTGAGCTCGGCGACGGCCGGGCGCATAGGATCCAGCGTGGAGAGGCTCTTCAGGAAGCTTCGCACATCGTAGCTGTCGTATTCGGCGATCTGTTCATCGCTGAGCTCGGCGCTAAACAGGGTGGCGAACCACCAGTAAAGTTCGGCCCGACGTTCGCTAGTGGCCAGAAATTCCTGCATTTTTCCTCCGTGGATGGCAAGCGGGAAACAGAGTGAGCCCGATTCTAACGGCTTTGGCAGAAAAGTTAACCCATAGGTGACAATTCGGCGAACAAGCCAGAAAAAACGCCGCCGATGGCGACGTTTTCAGGAAATATTGATGGCAGCTCAGAGGGGGCGGGTCTCGAACTGCGGCAGCCCATCGGCTATTTCGTGCCAAGACGTTTGGGAGCCCACGAAGATGCAGAAGCCGGGTCGAGGATCCCGAGGCGTAATCGGCCCCGGAGAACTTGCAGCTCCCAGGGTGATGAATCAGATATCAGATCTCTTCGCGGTAGATCGCCTTCTTGCAACGGGTGCAGATATGCTGGCGGCGAAAATCGGTCTGGTGCAGCAGGCCGACATCCAGTTGCTGATGATGGCCGCAGTGAATGCAGAAGATGATATCGCCATCAATGGCCTCCGGGTGCGCCGCCAGATACTGCTCTTTGGTGGGCAATGTCTCCCACTGGGTGGTGAAAGGGCTTTTGCGACTGCCGGTATAGTAGACCCAATAGAAAACAGCGAATACCGATATGATCAGAAAAAGCATCAGGTTATCCATCATGGTGTACCCCCGTGTTGAGGTGATGCAAGGAAGGATGAGAGAGGCTTGACCCGCCATGGAACAGGTGTGTCGAGTGGAAATTCTTGCTGCCAGCGTTCGGTCGGCAGGCAGGCTGGCGAAAGCTCAGTGCCAGGGGAAGGTGCAAATCGAGATCTATCTGGGGCGTGGCGAGAGTCTTGCCCGGCATGTTTTGCCTCCATCTATCGGCTGTGCAACCGCTGTGCCGTGTAAAGATGTTATCTGTTAGTAACGGCTATATCCATGATCCGGCTCTGGTTTTGGCTGTTTGTTGTCCCGGTTTCTGTTTACTGGCAGGGCTATGGTGTGATGGGTATCGGGGACGGATGGACAGAGGGAGGATTATTCGCCAGCACGAATGCCAGCGCTATAGCTAAAGGGAGAGCCTGCACTGACTTCGAAATTCGCGACACATTTTACATTTTATAAACAATTTTTTGGGTGGTTGGACTGTCTCTTTGATCCAGCTCACGTTACAATGCGCGGGCCCACTTCACCTAACGCGCAAACGATTTTCAGGAGAGAAACGGATGTTGAAACGTGACATGACCATCGCCAATTATGATCCGCAATTGTGGCAGGCCATCACAGACGAGACCCGTCGTCAGGAAGAGCACATCGAGCTGATCGCGTCTGAGAACTACACCAGCCCCCGCGTCATGGAAGCCCAGGGCTCCCAGCTGACCAACAAGTACGCTGAAGGCTATCCGGCCAAGCGCTACTACGGTGGTTGCGAGTATGTCGACGTGGTTGAAACCCTGGCCATCGAGCGCGCCAAGGAACTGTTTGGTGCCACTTACGCCAACGTGCAGCCGCATTCCGGCTCCCAGGCCAACAGCGCCGTTTACATGGCTCTGCTGCAGCCGGGTGACACCGTGCTGGGCATGAACCTGGCCCATGGTGGTCACCTGACCCACGGCTCCCCCGTCAACTTCTCCGGCAAGCTGTACAACATCATTCCTTACGGTATCGATGAGTCCGGCAAGATTGACTATGACGAAATGGAACGCCTGGCCGTCGAGCACAAGCCGAAGATGATGATAGGTGGTTTCTCCGCCTACTCAGGTATCGTCGACTGGGCCCGCATGCGTGAAATCGCCGACAAGATTGGTGCTTGGCTGTTCGTCGACATGGCTCACGTAGCCGGTCTGATTGCCGCTGGTGTCTACCCGAACCCTGTGCCCCACGCTCACGTGGTTACCTCCACTACCCACAAGACCCTGGCCGGTCCCCGTGGTGGTCTGATCCTCTCCGCCGCTGACGACGAAGATCTGTACAAGAAGCTGAACTCCGCCGTCTTCCCGGGCGGCCAGGGTGGCCCGCTGATGCATGTCATCGCCGGTAAAGCCGTGGCATTCAAAGAGGCGCTGGAGCCCGAGTTCAAGACTTATCAGGCTCAAGTCGTCAAAAACGCCAAAGCCATGGCGGCGACCTTCATCGAACGCGGTTACAAAATTGTCTCCGGCGGTACCGACAACCATCTCATGCTGGTTGATCTGATCGGCCGTGAGCTGACCGGTAAAGAAGCCGATGCCGCTCTTGGCAAAGCCAACATCACAGTCAACAAGAACTCGGTGCCGAACGACCCGCGTTCCCCGTTCGTCACCTCAGGTGTGCGGATCGGTACCCCGGCCATCACCCGCCGTGGTTTCAAGGAAGCAGAGTCCATCCATCTGACCAACTGGATTTGTGACGTGCTGGACAACCATGACAACGACGAAGTGCTGGCCAACACCCGCGAAAAGGTGCTGGATATCTGCCGTCGTTTCCCGGTTTATGCCTGATACACCAGCCATGCTGGTTTGAGACCAATGCCACCTGCGGGTGGCATTGTTTTTTCTGTTTCGGCCCCGCTATGGGCGCCGAGCTTGTGCAGACATAGGAGGCATAATGCCAGCCCAGCCCGGTATCACAGATGACGATCTGATCGTGTCCATCCGTGCCCAGTACCATTTTCGCGATAGTCCGGAGGGGCTGCTGGCATGGGATGTACGGCGTCTGGTGCGGTTGAGCCAAGGCTTGCCGGTGCAAGCTGTGCCATTGGTACAGATTGCCGAGCTAGATACCGATCACTGGTACGGACACGGCGTGGCCAGACCCACGGTGCGCAGCATAGCCGAGCATTGTCAGTTGATTGCCAGTGCTTCCCTTGCCTATCCCATCATTCTGGATAGTGCAGGTCGGGTCATGGATGGCATGCACAGGGTGTGCAAGGCATTGATAGAGGGGCACACTCACATTGATGCGGTGCAGTTTGCGCAAGATCCGGCACCCGACCACGCAGGTTGTGTGCCCGACGACTTGCCCTATGACGACTGAGCTCAAGGTTGACTGAAGGGTTAAATATCGCCTTGCTGGCGGTATTTTTTTAGCTGGAGAAAGTGCGATGAAGAGAGTGCTGGAAATCCGCAGTTATCGGCTCAAGGCGGGGAGCCGCGCCGAGTTTCATGCACTGGTGACCGAGCAGAGCATGCCACTGCACCGCAAATGGGGGATGGATGTGGTGAGCCACGGTCCCTCCCTGCATGATCCGGACGCCTATTTTCTGATGCGGGCATACGATGATCTTGCGCATCTGAGCGCTTCCCAGGCGGCATTCTATGCAACGGATGCCTGGCGAGAAGGCCCGAGAGACGCCATTGTTGCGCTGATCGAAGCAGATGCAAATACCGTCATCTGCTTGCCTGCAACGGCCATAGACGGACTTCGCACCCCCTGAAGTGTTTAAGGAATATAGACGGTGACATATTGTTTTTCTGGGCTTTTACCGGTTTTGGATGGCCGTGCTACACTGGCCCGCCAAGATCCTGCCCCTGTGGGGCAGGTGCCCTGTTTGTTAACGCCGGAGGTCCGATGCATTGCCCTTTCTGTAGTGCGGTTGATACCAAGGTGATCGATTCCCGTCTGGTGGCAGAAGGCCATCAGGTACGCCGCCGTCGTGAGTGCCTGCTCTGTCACGAGCGCTTCACCACCTTCGAGATGGCCGAGCTGGTGATGCCCCGTGTCATCAAGTCCAACGGCTCCCGCGAGCCCTTCAATGAAGAGAAGCTGCGTGGTGGCATCCTGCGGGCGCTGGAGAAGCGACCCGTGAGCATGGAAGCCATCGAAAAGGGGGTCAACCATATCAAGTCCTGCCTGCGAGCCACCGGTGAGCGCGAAGTCGCCTCCCAGCTGGTGGGCAATCTGGTGATGGATGAGCTCAAGAGCCTGGACAAGGTCGCCTATATCCGTTTTGCCTCCGTCTATCGCAGCTTCGAGGACATCCGCGAGTTCGGCGAAGAGATCGCCAAGCTGGAGAAATAAGCTGCCCAATGTCCGGTTACGCTGCGCCAATCGAACCTACAACGCCCATTTTCTCGCTTTGAACGGGAGCCCAGATGTTTAGTCAAGATGATTACCAATGGATGAATCGGGCCCTTGAACTGGCCCGCCGTGGCCGCTATACCACGGCCCCCAATCCCTGTGTCGGCGCCGTGCTGGTGAAAGCCGGCGTTGTGGTCGGCGAGGGATGGCACAAACGAGCCGGAGAACCCCATGCCGAGGTCTATGCCCTGCATGAAGCCGGTGACGAAGCCCGTGGTGCGACCGCTTATGTGACCTTGGAGCCCTGCTCCCATCATGGCCGCACCCCCCCTTGCGCCGAGGCGCTGATCAAGGCCGGGGTGACCCGGGTGGTGGCGGCCATGGTCGACCCCAACCCCGAGGTGGGCGGGCGTGGTCTGCGGATGTTGTCGGAAGCGGGCATCAAGACCGATTTTGGCTTGCTGTCGAGCGAAGCCGAGGCGCTCAATCCGGGCTTCTTCAAGCGGATGCGTACCGCTTTTCCGCTGGTGACCGTCAAACTCGGTGCCAGCCTCGATGGCCGCACCGCCATGGCAAGCGGCGAGAGTCAGTGGATAACGGGCCCCCTGGCCCGTGCCGATGTGCAGCGGCTGCGCGCCGGTCACGACGCCGTGCTCTCCAGCGCCGAAACCGTGCTGGCCGATGGCGCCTCCCTGACGGTGCGTTGGGATGAGCTGCCCCCTTCTCTCAAGGCCACTTATGCCAAAGAGACGCTGCGCCAGCCTCTGCGGGTCATCGTCGATTCCCAGAACCGGCTGACCCCGGACTTGCCCCTGTTCCAGAGCACCGACCCTGTCTTGCTGGCCCGTCACAAGGCGGCTGGCGATTGGCCTGAATGGGTGCAGCAACTGGAGCTGCCCCTGCTGGATGGCAAGCTGGATCTGGTCAGCCTCTTTATGCTGCTGGCCAAGCGGAACATCAATTCCGTACTGGTGGAAGCCGGGCCCAGGCTTTGCGGTGCCCTGCTGGACAAGGGGCTGGTGGATGAGCTGGTGCTTTATCAGGCGCCGAAACTGATGGGGGATGAGGGGCGTGGCCTGTTCCATCTGCCAGCGCTCACCCGTCTTTTCCAGGCGCCCAAGCTCTGCATCAAGGATGTGCGGCTGGTGGGACAGGATATCCGCATCACCGCCAGGATAGCCTGATTTTCCAATCGTTATCGGGGGCCGAACCGGCCCCGTCATCATCAAGGTGATCTGCATGTTTACCGGAATTATCGAAGCGGTGGGAACCCTTGCCGCGCTGCGCCGCCAGGGCGAGGACATGGCGCTCACAGTCCACGCGCCGACGCTGGATTTTGGCGACGTCAAGCTGGGCGACTCCATTGCCACCAACGGCGTCTGCCTGACCGTGATTGGTCTTGGCGACAAGAGTTACACTGCCGATGTGTCGCTGGAAACCCTGTCTCGTACCGGTTTCGCCGCGGCCAAAGTCGGCGATCCCGTCAATCTGGAGAAGGCCCTGATGCCGACCTCCCGGCTTGGCGGCCATCTGGTCTCCGGTCATGTGGACGGGGTGGGTGAGGTGAAGAGCAAGTCCAGCAGCGGTCGCGCCATCGAATACTGGATCAAGGCGCCAGGGTCGCTCTCCCGCTACATCGCCGAGAAGGGGTCGATCGCGGTAGATGGCATCAGTCTGACGGTCAATGCCGTGCAGGGGGACTTGTTTCGCCTCACCATAGTGCCGCACACAGCTCAGGAGACCACCATAGCCCGCTGGAAACCGGGTCATCACGTGAATCTCGAGGTGGATCAGATAGCCCGTTATCTGGAGCGGCTGATGCAAGGCAAGGCGCAGGACGCTGCTACCTCCAGTCTGACTCTGGAGAAACTGGCCCAGTCCGGCTTCCTGTAAGTGGCGAAACAGCTGACCAAAACGATTTTCTGTGATCCCGCTCTGATTGAAATGGGGCCCAGAGCCCCCATCTAGAGCAACATAATTCTGTATCAAAGTGAGCCTCCGGGCTCAATCCCCGAAGCAAGTTGATGGAGTAGCCCATGGCGCTGAGCACAACCCAGGAAATCATTGCCGATATCAAGGCTGGCAAGATGGTGATCCTGATGGATGACGAAGACAGGGAGAACGAAGGGGACCTCATCATGGCCGCCTCCTGTGTCCGCCCGGAGGATATCAACTTCATGGCCCGTTACGGCCGTGGCCTCATCTGCCTGACCTTGACCCGGGATCGCTGCAAGCAGTTGGCGCTGCCACTGATGGTTGATCGCAACAATGCCCAGTTCTCCACTGCCTTCACCGTGACCATAGAAGCGGCCGAGGGGGTGACCACAGGTATTTCGGCGGCGGATCGCGCCGTCACAGTACAGGCCGCCGTAGCGCCCGATGCCAAGGCCGCCGACCTGGTGCAGCCGGGCCACATCTTCCCGCTGATGGCCCAGGATGGTGGTGTGCTGACCCGCGCCGGCCACACCGAAGCGGGTTGCGATCTGGCCCGTCTTGCCGGTTACGAGGCCGCTTCCGTCATCGTCGAGATCCTCAACGAGGATGGCTCCATGGCCCGTCGTCCGGATCTGGAAGTGTTCGCCGAGCAGCATGGCATCAAGCTCGGTACCATTGCCGACCTCATCGAGTACCGCAATCAGCACGAAACCACGGTGGAGAAGGTGGCCGAGTGCAAACTGCCCACCGAGTTTGGCGAGTTCGACCTCATCACCTTCCGCGACACCATCGACAATCAGGTTCACTTCGCCCTGAAGAAAGGTGACATCCAGACCGAGCAGCCAACTCTGGTGCGGGTGCACCTGCACGATGTGCTGAGCGATCTGCTGTTGACCGACCGCCATGCTGCCCGCAGCTGGCCCTTGCCCAAATCCATGGCCCGCATCGCCCAGGAAGGCGGCGTGCTGGTGATCCTGGGGGCCGAGGCCCACGGTGCCGAGTTGCTGGCGCGGGTCAAGGGCTTCGAGGCCGCCGACAAGGGGCTGCAACCGGAAGGAGCAAAGTGGCAGGGTACTTCGCGTCGGGTCGGTGTCGGCTCCCAGATCCTCAAGACCCTGGGGGTTGGCAAGATGCGGCTCTTGAGCTCACCGAAAAAATACCACGCCCTCGGCGGTTTCGGTCTGGAAGTGGTGGAATACGTAGGCGAATAAGCACGTCGCCCGAATGACATTGCGATCATGGCCGCCCGTTGCGGCCATGGTTTTTGTCGTGGGTCTGTTGTGCTAGAATATGCGCACTTTTGACTCCGGCCCCTTTTGATTGCACAGATACAGGATTTCCAATGAAGGTTATCGAAGGAAATATCGCCGCTCCTGAGGCGCGCGTTGCTATTGTCGTTGCCCGTTTCAACAGCTTCATCAACGAAAGCCTGGTGGACGGTGCTGTGGACGTACTGAAGCGTCAAGGCCAAGTCCAGGACAGCAATCTCACCCTGGTACGCGTGCCGGGCGCCGTCGAAATTCCCTTGGCTATCAAGAAGCTGGCCAAGAGTGGTCAATACGACGCCATAGTCGCGCTGGGCACTGTCATCCGTGGCGGCACCTATCACTTCGAGCTGGTGGCAAGCGAGAGCAGCAAGGGCATGGCCCAGGTAATGATGGAATATGAAATTCCGGTTGCCTTCGGCGTACTGACCACCGAAAACATTGAACAAGCCATCGAGCGAGCCGGTACCAAGGCGGGTAACAAGGGTGCAGAGGCTGCACTGAGCGCGCTCGAAATGATCAACGTCCTGAAACAGCTGGACGTGTAACGAGGAGAAGTACATTGAAACCGTCCGAGCGCCGTAAAGCCCGCCATTGCGCCACCCAGGCCATCTACCAGTGGCAGATGACCAGGGCCAACGTGGGCGACATCGAAGAGCAGTTCAAGATCGATCAGGACACCAAGGGTGTGGACCTGAACTATTTCCGCGATCTGCTGTTCGGGGTAGCCCTCCACTGCAACGAGCTGGACAAGGTGTTTGCACCTTTCCTCTCCCGTCCGCTGGAAGAAGTGGACATGGTGGACAAGGCGATCCTGCGTCTGGCGACCTATGAGCTGACCCGTCGCGATGATGTGCCGCCCCGTGTGGTGATCAACGAAGCGATCGAGCTGGCCAAGGCCTTTGCTGCCGATGACAGCCACAAGTTTGTCAACGGTGTACTGGACAAGGTGATCAAGACGCTGAACAAGCGTTGATCCTGATGTCCATCAGCATCACGAGCGTGTTTACGGCTTCGCAGCAAGATCGTGAACCGCTTTGAAGAGAGGAGCCAGCCTAACCGCTGGCTTTTTATTGCATGGGTGAATTTGAGCTGATTGATAAGTACTTCAAGATCCCCCACGCCCGCAAGGACGTGGTGATGGGCCCTGGAGATGACTGCGCCCTGCTGACCCTGCCAGCGGATACCCAGCTGGCGGTGAGCACAGACACCCTGGTGAGCGGCGTCCATTTTTTTCCCGACATGGATCCGGTGGATCTTGGCTACAAGGCGCTGGCGGTCAATTTGTCCGATCTCGCCGCCATGGGGGCCGAGCCGCGCTGGGTCTCGTTGGCACTGACCCTGCCCGCCATCAATGAGAGCTGGGTCGCAGGTTTTGCCGAAGGCTTTCTGGAGCTGGCCGAATACTACAATGTGGCGCTGGTGGGCGGTGACATGACCCGCGGGCCGCTCTCCATCACAGTCTCGGTGAAGGGATCCGTTCCCGCAGGCCGGGCCCTGATGCGCAGCGGCGCCAAGGCCGGTGATGGCATCTATGTGACCGGTACCCTGGGGGATGCCGCCCTGGCGCTCTCCCATCTGCTTGGCAAGCGTACCCTCAACGAGAACCAGCTGGCCGCCGTGCTGCCCAGGCTCGATCATCCCCATCCCCGTATTCTGGCCGGCCAGGCCCTGCGCGGGCTGGCCGGCAGTGCGCTGGATCTTTCAGATGGGCTTTCCTCGGATCTCGGCCATATCCTCAAGGCCTCTGGCGTGCGGGCCCAGATTGACCTTGGTCTGCTGCCCCTCTCGCCCGTGCTGCAGGATGCGGTGCCCGAGCAGGATGCCTGGCAGCTGGCGCTGGCCGGGGGCGATGACTACGAGCTTTGCTTCACCGTGCCCGAGGAGTATCGCGGCGCGCTGGATACGGCACTCGCCAACTGTGGCGTCAAGTTCACCCGCATAGGCCGCATCCTGGCCGGTGAGCCGGGTATCGACTATGTCCGCGGCGAGCAAACGGTCGAGCTGCAACTGACAGGCTGGGATCACTTCGCATGACCTTGTTTATGATAAAGCCCGAGCTGAAAAGGCTGAACCTGAAGAACCCGCTCCATTTTCTGGCGGTGGGGTTTGGCTCAGGTCTCTCTCCCAAGGCACCGGGCACCATGGGGACGCTGGCTGCCATACCGCTTTACCTGTTGGTGAGCGGGCTTTCCACTCCCTGGTTCATTGCCCTGCTGGTGGTGGGTTTCGTGGCGGGTATTCGCATCTGTCAGAGTGCCACCGACGCCATCGGTATGCCGGATCACGGCGCCATTGTCTGGGATGAAGTGATCGGCTTTGGCGTGACCATGATAGCGGCGCCAGCCGGCTGGACCTGGGTGCTGGCCGGCTTTGTGCTGTTCCGGTTGTTCGATGTATTCAAGCCCTGGCCCATCTCCTGGTTTGATCGCCGCATTCACGGCGGACTCGGCATTATGCTGGACGATCTCATCGCCGGTTTGTTCGCCCTGCTTTGTATGCAATTACTGGCATATTGGCTGGGTTGAATTGCCCTGTCAGGGGGATGACCACGCTGGCATCCCCCTATATACCACTGTTTAATTTTCATTCACTGGCATATGCTGTCGTTTAAAAATCATTTCACATAAATATTCACTACTCATTCGAAGCTTAATGCTATTGTGCTGATAGTAAATATTCCCGCCTGTTGCGCCTTTGTTGAAAGTAAAAGCACTAAAAATGACTGATGGTGGTCATATAGTCTGGTTATGTGACATAAGTCATCATTTATGACTATCGGAATGCCCCCTTGCTAGGCAAAGTATTGCGAAATTGTATAACCCGATCATTTACACTCGCGGTTAAACCGTCTAAGTTACTCGCGGGTTATTCCAAAAAAATGCAAAAAACCCGCCCGGATCGCTGGTTTAACTGCCTCATGGATTGAGCGTTTCTTACTCAGAACAAGCACTCAAGATAAGTACCAAGGCAAACCGGCATCTGCGGCTGATTTACGGACGAATTATTTGGGACGGATGTCCCCCGCAGAGGTAAACATGTCCTTGCTCGAAGTGAAAAACTTGCGGATCGAGTACCCCTCCCGCTATGGGGTGCTGGCCGCGGTCAAAGATCTCTCTTTGTGTGTCGAAAAAGGGGAGATTGTCGGTGTGGTAGGCGAATCTGGCGCCGGAAAATCCACCATAGGCAACGCCGTCATCGACCTGCTGAGCCCACCGGGTCGCATCGCCCGTGGCGACATCTATCTCAACGGTGAACTCATCTCCGGCAAGAGCCAGAACGAGATGCGAGCCATCCGTGGTTCCCGCATCGGTTTCATCTTTCAAGATCCCATGACCTCCCTCAACCCCTTGTTCACCGTTGAACAGCAGTTGGTGGAAACCATTCTGGCCAATACCGACCTTTCCCGTGAGGCGGCCTTTGCCAAGGCCCTCGAGCTGATGGGGGCTGTGGGGATCCCGCAGCCCGAGCTGCGGATCAAGCAGTATCCCCACCAGTTCTCCGGCGGCATGCGTCAGCGGGTCGTTATCGCTATCGCCCTGAGTGGCGATCCCGAGCTCATCATTGCCGATGAGCCGACCACGGCCCTCGACGTCTCCATTCAGGATCAGATCCTCCAGCTTATCCGTAACCTCTGCAAAGAGCGCCAGGTGGGCTGCATGCTGGTAACCCACGACATGGGCGTGGTTTCCAACGTGACCGACAAGGTAGCTGTCATGTACCGCGGCGATCTGGTGGAGTTCGGTACCACTGAACAGGTGCTGGGCCGCCCCAATCACCCTTATACCCGCAGCCTCATCTCGGCTGTGCCCCGCTCGGACGTCAAACTGGTGCGCTTCCCGCTGGTCTCCTATATCGAGGATGCCAGTGCGCCGGATACCAATATCGATCTCAAGACCCACTGGCTCGGTCAGAGTCAGGACGAGCGCGCTTACGAAGGGGCCCTGCTGCGGGTGGAGAACGTGGACCTGAGGTTTGTCACCAAGGATTCCATCTTCCCGAGCCGCCGCCAGTACGTGCGGGCTTGTAACAACATCAGCTTCGAGATCTTCGAAGGGGAGACCTTCGGTCTGGTGGGGGAGTCGGGCTCCGGCAAATCCACCATAGCCCGCGCCATCACGGGTCTTTATCCGCCCGATACCGGCAAGATCTTCTTCGAGGGGATCGATCTCACCGCGCTCAAGAGCGAGCGTGAGCGTCGCCCCCTGCGCCGCCAGATGCAGATGGTATTCCAGAACCCTTACTCCTCGATGAACCCGCGCATGAAGGTGCGTGACATCATCGCCGAGCCCATCCGCTTTCATAAGCTGGCGGGCAGCGAGAGCCAGATCGAGGGGATCGTCAACGATCTGCTCGATCACGTCGGGCTCGGCCGTGGTGCCGGGGTCAAGTATCCCCACGAGTTCTCCGGCGGTCAGCGTCAGCGCATCTCCATCGCCCGAGCCCTGGCGACCCGCCCGCGCTTCCTCATCTGTGACGAGCCCACCTCGGCGCTGGATGTGTCGGTCCAGGCCCAGATCCTCAACCTGCTCAAGGATCTGCAGCAGGAGCTCGGGCTCACCATGCTGTTCATCAGCCACGATCTGCCGGTGATCCGCCAGATGTGCGATCGCATCGGCGTGATGCAGCACGGTCATCTGGTGGAAGTGGCCGAGACCGAAAAACTGTTTACCAATGCCGAGCATGAGTACAGCCGCAAGCTGATTTCCCTCATGCCGGAGTTCAAGGGAATGTCCCGCGAGGGGCTGGAAATCGCAAGCTAGGAAAGCACCGGCTCGCCGGTTTGTCTGTCAATAAAAAAGCCAAAAGCATGGAGAAAGACATGAAGAAAGGATTATCCAAGATTGCCCTGGCGCTGTTCGCCGCAGGTTTCGCTTTTAACGTTTCCGCCGTCGACATCAAGGTTGCCGTTGCCTCGGATGCCACCTCGCTGGATCCGCAGGAGCAGCTCTCTGGTCAGACCCTGGAGATGTCGCATCTGGTGTTCGATCCCCTGATGCGTTACACCCAGGATCTGAAATTCGAGCCGCGTCTGGCCGAGAAGTTTGAGCGTATCGATGACAAGACAGTGCGTTTCTTCCTGCGCAAGGGCGTCAAGTTCCACTCCGGCAATGACTTCACTGCCGATGACGTTGTGTGGACCGTCAATCGCCTGAAATCCTCCGTCGACTTCAAGGCCATCTTCGATCCTATCGCCGAAGTGAAAAAGGTAGATGACTACACAGTCGATCTGATAACCGCCAAGCCGTTCCCGCTGGTGCTGCAGACCGTCACCTATATCTTCCCGATGGACTCCAAGTTCTATACCGGCAAGACAGAAGCAGGCAAAGACAAGGCCGAGATCGTCAAGAACGGCGACTCCTATGCTTCTACCAATGTCTCCGGTACCGGTCCGTTCAGCGTCAAGTTCCGCGAGCAGGGCGTCAAGCTGGAGTACACCCGCAACGCCAACTACTGGGACAAGAGCTCCAAGGGCAACGTTGACAACCTGACCGTTGTGCCGATCAAGGAAGATGCGACCCGTGTTGCCGCCCTGCTGGGCGGGGACGTGGATGTCATCTATCCGGTTGCTCCGAACGATCTGGAGCGCGTCAAGAATGGCAAGGACACCCAGCTGGTGACCCTGTCAGGTACTCGCGCCATCATCATAGAGCTGAACCAGAACACCAACCCGGCGTTGAAAGACAAGCGCGTTCGTCAGGCGATCAACTACGCCATCAACCAGGTGGGTATCGTCGACAAGATCAACAAGGGATTCGGTACCCCCGCTGGCCAGCTGAGCCCGAAAGGCTATGCCGGTCATAACGAGGCGCTCAAGCCCCAGTATGATCTGACCAAAGCCAAGGCGCTGATGAAGGAAGCGGGCTACGAGCAGGGCTTCAAGATGAGCTTCATCTCCCCGGCTGCCCGTTACGTCAACGACGTCAAGATTGCCCAGGCGGTCTCCGCCATGCTGGCCAAGATCAACATCAAGGTGGATCTGAAG
>Ga0115550_1000318_pt1 | contig 41129 bp, 34 predicted proteins | sample COGITO_mtgs_1005_FD_87177 | JGI IMG/M metagenome (GOLD analysis project Ga0115550, IMG submission 87177) | Pelagic marine microbial communities from North Sea - COGITO_mtgs_100511 | ecosystem: Environmental > Aquatic > Marine > Epipelagic | place: Germany:Helgoland, sampling site Kabeltonne...
CCTGCACTATGCCAGCACGACCATTGATGATGGCGCCGGTGGGGAAATCAGGCCCTGTGATGTAGGTCATCAACTCATCGATGGTGAGATTGCCATTCTCGATAAGCGCCAGACAACCGTTCACTATCTCGGTGAGGTTGTGAGGAGGAATGTTGGTCGCCATGCCCACCGCGATACCGGATGAACCGTTGACCAGCAGGTTGGGCACCTTGGTGGGCATGACAGCCGGGATCATCTCGGTGCCATCATAGTTGGGCACCCAATCCACGGTTTCTTTGTCCAGATCGGCCAGCAGCTCGTGGGAGATGCGGGCCATCCGCACTTCGGTGTAACGCATGGCGGCGGCGCTGTCGCCGTCGACCGAACCGAAGTTGCCCTGACCATCGACCAGCATGTAACGCATGGAGAAATCCTGCGCCAAGCGGACAATGGTGTCATACACGGCACTGTCGCCGTGCGGGTGGTATTTACCAATTACGTCACCGACCACACGGGCCGATTTTTTATAGGGCTTGTTCCAGTCGTTCCCCAACTCGTTCATAGCAAACAGAACGCGGCGGTGAACCGGTTTCAAGCCATCACGCACATCCGGCAGAGCTCGTCCTACGATCACGCTCATGGCGTAATCAAGATAGGAACTCTTGAGCTCTTCTTCGATGTTGATCGGCGTGATCTCTCTGGCCAGATCGCTCATAGAAAGCCTTAATCCCTAATTAGTTGTTCTTTGGCTTAAACAGCGCGCCATGGTAACACACTGAGCCAAATACCTTAAGCCACAAATCCGGCTAACAAGTCGGGCTGGTGTGACAAAGTGTCTCCGTTATAATGCCCGCCAGGACAATAGATTGCGCCCGAGTCTTGCTACCTGCGCGCCCTGCCACAGGATCCACAAAATATGAATAGTGATGCCAATGTCGATCTGACAGAAATCGCCAAATTTGAAGCTATTGCCTCCCGCTGGTGGGACATGGAGGGCGAATTCAAGCCACTGCATCAAATCAATCCGGTGCGCCTTGACTGGATCACCGACAAGAGCGGCGGCCTGTTTGGCAAGCGCATCCTCGACATCGGCTGCGGTGGCGGCATTCTCTCCGAGAGCATGGCCCGTCGGGGTGCTCACGTCACCGGCATCGACATGGGCAAGGAGCCTCTCGGGGTCGCCCGCCTGCACGCCCTGGAACAAGGGGTGGAGCTCCAATACCAGCAGATGACGGCGGAGGAGCACGCCAGCCAGGCCCCTGACCAGTATGACGTGGTCACCTGCATGGAGATGCTGGAACATGTGCCGGATCCGGCTTCGGTGCTGCGCGCCATCGCCACCTTGGTGCGCCCGGGCGGACGGGTGTTCATCTCCACCATCAACCGCAATCCGAAAGCCTATCTGATGATGATCATCGGCGCCGAATACCTGATGAAGATGGTCCCCAAAGGTACCCACGATCACAAGAAGTTCATCACCCCCGCCGAGCTGTGTCGCATGGGTGAAGCAGCAGGCCTCTTGGTACGGGACATGAGCGGGGTGCACTACGCGCCGCTCTCCAACCAGTTCAAGCTTGGCAAGAACGTCGACGTCAACTACATGGTGGAGTTCATCCGCCCGGAGCATGGCTGATGATCGATAACAAGCCGGTACCGCTGCGCTGTGTGCTGTTTGACCTGGATGGCACCTTGCTCGATACGGCGCCGGACTTGGGCGCCGCCGTCAACCATGTGCTGGTAAGCGAAGGCTTTGCGCCGCTCTCTGACGCCATCATCCGACAGACCACCTCCCACGGCGCGCTTGGGCTGCTCAAAGCCGGGCTTGGCGATGAGCTGCTCGAAGAGCTGGGGGCCACTCGCCTGCGCACCGCCCTGCTCGACTACTACGCGGCCAACCTCTGTGTCGGCACTCGACCCTATGAGGGGATGGTGAATCTCATCGAGTGGCTGGACGAGAAAAAACTGCCCTGGGGCATAGTCACCAACAAGCCGGGCTTTCTCACCGAACCGCTGCTGGCCGCCTTGCCCGAGCTTGCCAGTTGCGGCGTGACTGTGAGTGCCGACACCCTGCCGGTGCGCAAGCCCGACCCCGCCCCCATGTACTTTGCCTGTGAACAGTTGGGGGTCGACGCCGCCCACTGCCTCTATGTGGGGGATCATGTGCGTGACATAGAGGCGGGCCGCAATGCGGGCATGCGCACCGCCGTCGCGGGCTGGGGTTATCTGAGTGATGACGAGGATCACGCCGACTGGGGCGCGGATCTGCACTTCGATACCGTGCAGGCCCTGCACCACTGGCTGCGTTACGAGCTGAGCTAATCCTGTTTGTCGCCAGACAGCCAGATTGATGGATCATAAAGGCAGCTTTATCGCCAATCGGTGGCCAGATGAGCACGATTGGCGACCGTTGCAGGCACAAGGATGAGACTAGGGGAGGTCCGGATTGATCTCCCTTTTTTGCCGTTTGGCAACCGCCAACAGACTGGGACAGGACACCTTTTGACCCTTGCTGCACAAGGGATAACCAGACTGAATTTGCTAGTAAAAACACCCCGTTTTCGCAAGCAAAAAAAGTTATTTAAATTTTCCATGTTCGATCATCAGACTTGCATTTACCGGATCGGACGCATGAAAACCCACTCACTGTGAGCGTCCACTAACATGGGTCCCGACACCCACAATTTATCCACAGCTAATGCCTTATCCACAGATTGCAAAGCCGGGTAGACCTCACTATCTTGTAGCTCGAACTCAAAATAACACTATATCTTGTGATTCATCGCACAATACGCCCCCACCTCCCGCAGCCGTTCACGGCGCCGAGGCCAGCGCAGTGCGATGGTTTTTCGGGAATCAACTGAAGGTCATCAGCCAATGAACTTGTTTGTGACGAAGCGTAACGGCCACAAAGAACCCATCGATCTGGATAAAATTCACCGCGTGCTGGATTGGGCCGCCGAAGGGCTCGACAACGTGTCGGTCTCCCAGGTGGAACTCAAGTCCCACATCCAGTTCTATGACGGTATCCGTACCGCCGATATCCACGAAACCGTCATCAAGGCCACTGCTGACCTGATCTCCGAGCAAAGTCCGGATTACCAGTACATGGCTGCCCGTCTGGCCATCTTCCACCTGCGCAAGAAAGCCTACGGCCAGTTCGAGCCGCCCCATCTCTACCAGCACGTCGCCCGTCTGGTAGACATGGGCAAATATGACAAACACCTGCTGACCGACTACACCCGGGCCGAATTCGAGGAGCTCAACGAGCACCTGGATCACTGGCGTGACATGAACTTCTCCTACGCCGCCGTCAAGCAGCTGGAAGGCAAGTACCTGGTGCAGAACCGCGTCACCGGCGAGATCTACGAGAGCCCGCAGTTCCTCTACATACTGGTAGCGGCCTGCCTCTTCTCCAAGTATCCGAAAGATACCCGTCTGAGCTACATCAAGCGTTTCTATGATGCGGTGTCGACCTTCAAAATTTCGCTGCCGACCCCCATCATGAGCGGTGTGCGTACCCCGACCCGTCAGTTCAGCTCCTGCGTGCTGATCGAGTGCGATGACAGTCTGGATTCCATCAATGCCACCGCCAGCGCCATCGTCCGTTATGTCTCCCAGCGCGCCGGCATCGGCATCAACGCCGGCCGCATCCGTGGCCTGGGCAGCCCCATACGTGGCGGCGAAGCCTTCCACACCGGCTGCATCCCCTTCTACAAGTACTTCCAGACTGCGGTCAAATGCTGCTCCCAGGGCGGTGTACGCGGTGGTGCAGCCACCCTTTTCTATCCGCTGTGGCACACCGAAGTGGAGAGCCTGCTGGTACTGAAAAACAACCGCGGCGTGGAAGAGAACCGGGTCCGTCACATGGACTACGGCGTGCAGATCAACAAGCTGATGTACCAGCGCCTGATCAAGGGCGGTGACATCACTCTGTTCTCCCCGTCCGATGCCCCTGGACTGTACGATGCTTTCTTTGCGGATCAGGACAAGTTCGAAGCACTCTACATCAAGTACGAGCAGGATCCGGCCATTCGCAAGAAGACCATCAAGGCGGTCGACCTTTTCTCCCTGATGATGCAGGAGCGCGCCGGCACCGGTCGCATCTACATCCAGAACGTGGATCACTGCAACACCCACAGCCCGTTCGATCCAAGCGTGGCCCCGGTGCGTCAATCCAACCTCTGCCTCGAGATTGCACTGCCCACCAAGCCGCTCAACAACGTGGATGACGAAGAGGGCGAAATTGCCCTGTGCACCCTGTCTGCCTTCAACCTCGGCGCCATCGAGAAGCTGGAAGACCTGGAAGAGATGGCGGATCTCGCCGTGCGCGCCCTGGATGCCCTGCTCGACTATCAGGACTACCCGCTCAAGGCCGCCCAGAAAGGCAGCATGAACCGTCGCACCCTAGGGATTGGTGTCATCAACTACGCCTACTACCTGGCCAAGAACGGCGCCCGTTACTCCGATGGCTCCGGTCTGGCGCTGACCCACCGCACCTTCGAGGCGATCCAGTTCTACCTGCTGAAGGCCTCCGTGCAGCTGGCACGCGAATTCGGCCCCTGCCCGGCGTTCAACGAAACCACCTATGCCCAGGGCATTTTGCCCATCGATACCTATAAAAAGGATCTCGACAACCTGTGCAACGAGCCGCTGCACCTGGACTGGGAAACCTTGCGTGAAGAGATAAAGACAGTGGGTCTGCGCAACTCCACCCTGACCGCCTTGATGCCGAGCGAGACCTCCAGCCAGATCTCAAACGCCACCAACGGCATAGAGCCGCCGCGCGGCCTGGTCTCGGTCAAGGCCTCCAAGGATGGCATTCTCAAACAGGTGGTGCCCGAGTATCATCGCCTGAAAGATCAATACGAATTGCTCTGGAAGCAACCGAGCGTCGATGGCTATCTGCAACTGGTCGGTATCATGCAGAAGTTTGTGGATCAGGCGATCTCCGCCAACACCAACTACGACCCCGCCCGTTTCGAAGGCAACAAGGTACCGATGAAACAGTTACTCAAGGATCTGCTGACCGCTTACAAATACGGCCTCAAGACCCTCTACTATCACAACACCCGTGATGGGGCAGATGACGCACAAGCCGATATGCAAGATGACGGTTGTGCCGGTGGGGCTTGTAAAATATAAGCCATTGCAAGATCTGACAACCGGGCGGGAGCGACAAGCTCCCGCTCTCCTGTTTATCCATTCAATACATTCTGGTAACCATGGCCTATTCAACTTTCTGCCAAACCCAAAACGACCAGCTCAAAGAGCCGATGTTTTTTGGCCAATCGGTCAATGTGGCCCGTTATGATCAACAAAAACACGAAGTCTTTGAACGGCTGATCGAAAAGCAGCTCTCCTTCTTCTGGCGCCCGGAAGAGGTGGATGTCTCCCACGACCGCATCGACTATCAGGCGCTGCCGCCCCACGAGCAGCACATCTTCATCTCCAACCTGAAGTACCAGACCCTGCTGGATTCCATCCAGGGTCGCAGCCCGAACGTGGCGCTGCTGCCGCTGGTCTCCATTCCTGAGCTGGAAACCTGGATCGAAACCTGGGCCTTCTCGGAGACCATCCACTCTCGTTCCTATACCCACATCATTCGCAATATCGTCAACAACCCGGGTCAGGTGTTCGATGACATAGTGACCAACGAACAGATCCTCAAACGCGCGGGCTCCATCAGCTGCTTCTACGATGACCTGATTGAAGCGACCGCGCTCTACAACCTGCACGGTGAGGGCACTCACAGCGTCGCCGGACAGATGCGCACCATCACACTGCGCGAGCTGAAGAAGAAGCTCTATCTGTGCCTGATGAGCGTCAATGCCCTGGAGGCAATTCGCTTCTACGTCAGCTTCGCCTGCTCCTTTGCCTTCGCCGAACGCGAATTGATGGAAGGCAACGCCAAGATCATCAAGATGATCGCCCGTGACGAAGCGCTGCACCTGACCGGCACCCAGCACATGCTGAACCTGATGCGCACCGGCCAGGACGACCCCGAGATGGCCGAGATTGCCGCCGAGTGCGAGCAGGCCTGCTTCGAGATCTTCAAGGAAGCAGCCATTCAGGAGAAAGAGTGGGCCGAGTACCTGTTCCAGGACGGCTCCATGATCGGCCTGAACAAGGACATCCTCTGCCAATACGTGGAGTACATCACCAACCTGCGCATGAACGCGGTCGGTCTGCAGCCAGCCTTTGCAGGCGCAAAGCAAAACCCGATCCCCTGGATCAACACCTGGCTGTCGTCTGACAACGTGCAGGTCGCCCCGCAGGAAGTGGAAGTGAGCTCCTACCTGGTCGGCCAGATCGACAGCGAAGTACACGCCGATGATCTCGGTGACTTCGAGCTGTGAGTGAACATCCGATATGCTGCTCGGTCAGACCGGCAGAAACCTAGATGCAGACAATTTATCAGGTGACGTTGAACTGTGAGTGACGCAACCAACAGCTTGGCCCCTGCCCTGCAGCCTGCAACGCAGCAGGAGGCACCACAGGCGCCGCTGGTACATACCTGTGATGGCACCCTGCTCGCCCATCCCGGCGAGAGCGTGTTGGAGACCCTGGAGCGCCACGGCCATCAGCTGGAGTTCCAGTGCCGCAGCGGTTATTGCGGCGCCTGCCGCACGCCCTTGCTGGCAGGCTCGGTGCACTACCCCAATGTGCCGCTGGCGTTTGTCTCCCCGGGTGAATGTCTGCCCTGTTGCTGCAAACCGGTCGGTGCCATCCGGCTGGACCTGACGAAGGGTTGAGCCTCCTCGGCAGACTGGGCATAAGCACATACAAAAGAGCCGCCGGATTGCCTCCGGCGGCTTTTTCTTTGGCGCCTCCCCTCGAAGGAGGAGGAGCAGGGAAAGGGTCATCAGGCCTTGTGTGGGTTAGCTGAAAAGCGGCATCACCCACCACAGTCGCCTTATTCCAGTACAATCCCTGTTTCGCTTATATCCTGTTTTGCTTATAACCAGGGCGCAGCAGTCGGCCCATGGTGCAGACCCAGCTTCCAGACCCGGCCAAAGTGCTTGTAGTGACCGGCCGCCACACCCGCCTTCTCACCCATGCCGTGGTAAAGATCCAGGTGCCCCTTCTTCACGGCGCCACCCACATCCAGCGCAATCAAGAGCCGCAGCTGGTGCTTGCCGGTCCAGTTGCCGGCCTTGTCGAGCAAAGGCACTTCCGCCAGGATGGGGGTGCCCATCGGCAGCAAACTCTTGTCGGCCGCAACGGCCGCCAGCGGCAGCAACGGAATACCGGCGGCGCCAATCACGTCATTGGTGGGGCGACGCTCGAAGAAGACATAAGAGGGATTCTGCTCAACCAGCTCCTTGACGCTCTCCTCCGGTTGGGCGTTGGCCCAATCCTTGATGGCCTTCATCGACATCTTCTCTTTGGGTACCTCGCCCCGGTCGATCAGCACCCGGCCTATGCTCACATAGCCGTGACCGTTCTTGCCGCTGTAACCCAGGTATTGCAACCGATCGTCATCCCCATAATGCACAAAGCCCGAGCCCTGCACATCCATCAGGAAGTTGTCGATAAGAGACTTGCTATAACCCAGCTCCAGCCCACGGTTGGCCAACGCCCCCCGATGGATATCGGCCCGGCTTGGGCAGCGGCCACCACATTTTGGCATGGCATAAATGGGGTACTTGTACTTGGCATCCGGGCGATGGCGCACCTCCAGCACCGGCGAGTAATAACCGGTGAACAGCACGTTGCCCATGCGATCGGCGCCGCCCAGCTGGGCCAGGCTGATGCCGTACTGGGTGATATGAGCCGGATTGCCACCATTGGCCACCCAGCGGGAGAGCTGATGATAGAGCTCGCCATAACGGCGGGTCATCTTGCCGGAACGCTCCAGCACCAACCGGCTCTGGGGGCCGAACTTGCTGAAATCAGAACGCTGGCGGCTGTTGATGCGCTCTACCCGCACCAGATCGCCCGGCAGGGCACCGTCCAGATACTGCTTGCCCAGGTTTTCCGGCACCTCGCAGTTGAGAAAACATCCGGCATCGGGTTTCTTTTTGGGCACCTGCACCTGCTCAGAATTGCCCGCACAACCGGCCAGCCCCAGCACGGCAGCGGTCAGCCAGTACGCGTGTTTGTTCATATGTCCTCATATAACACCAAGCCTCATGCTTGGCGGGGAAGATGCCAAATTTGCTGGGGGAAAGCAAACGCCTTCACCCCCTTGGCGACGGATTTCTCCAAAGGGGATCTTCTGGGTTATAACAAGGTAACAAGGTGTGAGAGGCCATGGATGGAACAGCTCGAGATCTTCCCGCTACAGAGCCCCTGTATCGGGGTATGCGAAGTGAACAACAAGGGCTACTGCAAGGGCTGCCTGCGTAATCGGGAGGAGCGTTTCAACTGGCTCACCATGACACAGACCCAGCAGCAGAAGGTGATGCGTCTTTGCCGTGGCCGCAAGGCGCGGGTTGAGGCCGCGCGCCGCAAGGCACAAGAGGCCGAGCAAGCCAACCAGCCAGCGCAGTCCGGCTGGGATTTTTCACTTTCCCACGGGCTAGCTCTCTTCTTACGCTTGTTTACCCCCATCAGAAACAGACAAGGCGACCCGCAGGTCGCCTTGTCATTTACACCCTTAACGTTGTCAGGTCGTCGCCAGCTTGGCCTGCTCTTCGCCGCGCTTGAGCATGGCATAGCCAACCCCTGTCACCAGGGAACCTGCCGCTATGGCCAGGATATACATGAACACGTGGCTGATAGCGTTAGGAATGAAGAGCACGAACAGACCACCGTGAGGTGCAACCAGCTCGCAGCCGAACAGCATGGAGAGCGCGCCAGTCAGGGCACCACCCGCCATGCAGGCCGGGATGACGCGCATCGGATCCTTGGCGGCAAACGGAATGGCCCCCTCGGAGATGAAGCACAGACCCAGTACGAAGGAAGCCTTGCCTGCTTCCTGCTCCGTCTTGATGAACTTGGCGCGCGCCAGGAAGGTGGCGATCCCCATCCCCAGTGCCGGTACCATACCGGCGGCCATCACGGCAGCCATGGGGGCATAGGTTTTGGAGGCGAGCAAGCCGACACCGAAGGCGTAGGCCGCCTTGTTGACCGGACCACCCATGTCGAAGCACATCATGGCACCTATGATGACACCCAGCAGCACGGCGTTGGCAGAGCCCATGTTGTTGAGGAACTCTGTCATGGCACTCATGATGCCTGCAACCGGACCACCCACCACGTAGATCATCACCAGACCGGTAAACAGGCTGGCAAACAACGGGATGATGAGGATGGGTTTGAGCGCTTCCAGAGTCACTGGCAGGCGCACCTTGTCACTCAGGTACTTGGCACTGTAACCGGCCAGGAAACCGGCGACGATACCGCCGAGGAAACCGGCGCCCAGGGAGCTTGCCAGCATACCGCCAATCATGCCTGGCGCCAGACCCGGACGATCGGCGATGGAGTAGGCAATGTAACCGGCCAGCACAGGGATCATCAGGGCGAAGGCTGAGGCACCACCAATCGTCATCAAGGCGGCGGCAAGGCTGCCTTCCACCTTGAACGCTTCGATACCAAAGATGAAGGAGATGGCAATGATGAGACCACCGGCCACCACCATGGGCAACATGAAGGAGACACCGGTCAGCAGGTGCTTGTAGGGGCCCGCCTTCTCCTCCTTCTTGGGCTGACTGGCGCCGCTGTGGCGATAGACCTTGGCTTCCAGCCACGCCTTGTCTAGCTCGGCGCGGGTCTTCTTCAGCGCAGCGCCGGTACTGGTACGATACACATGCTTGCCATCGAAACGGGTCATGTCTACTTCGATGTCGGTGGCGAGGAACACCAGATCGGCAGCGGCGATTTCGTCCGCGGTCAGGGCATTCTGGGCACCGACCGAGCCTTGAGTCTCGACGCGGATCTGGTAACCCAGCTGCTTGGCCATGGTCTCGAGCGCTTCCGCCGACATGAAGGTGTGGGCCACCCCGGTCGGACAGGCGGTGACTGCGACTATGCGTTTGGCCGAGGCCGGCTGGGCGGCGGCGACCGGCGCAGCCTGATGATGATAGACACTGGCACCACTGGCGGCGGCGTCAAGCACGACGGCCGGATCCTGCAAGGCAAGATCCATGCTCCCCTGATAGAGGCGCTTGCCGTCGTAGGCGGCGAGATCCACGGGGGCACTTGCCACCACCAGGATCAGATCGGCGGCGGCTATCTGCTCTTTTGAGGGGATCTGGCGCGGTTGTACGCTGGAGCCAACATCGAGTGTGAGCTCCCAACCCGCCAGTTTGGCCTGTTGTTCTATCCGTTTAGCAACGAGAAAGCTGGTGGCAATGCCCGCCGGGCAAGCCGTGACCAAGATTGCTTTCATTGGGCATCTCCTGAGTTTTCCATTGAAGGGGAATGGGTATTGAGTTGAGCGGGGGCAAGGTCATCCAGACGTTGCACACGCACTTGCTCGAGTAAGGGTGTCAACACATTCATATCGCTAAAACCGACTGCCACCTGACTGACGGCCAGCGCCGAAACGGCGGTGGCCAGACGCAAGGTCTGCTCCGGCGCCCAGCCGAGGCTGAGGCCATGGGCCAGCCCCGCCACCAGGGAGTCGCCAGCACCGACGGTGCTGACGACCTGCATACGGGGTGGTATGGCCTGCCAGGTGGCATCCGGACCAAACCAGACGAGGCCATCTGCACCGTTGGAGATAACCACATGAGGGATCCCGCTGGCCTGCAATTCACGGGCACAGGCAACCTGCTCGCTCAGGGTCTTGATGGGACGACCGGCCCACTGGCTCAGCTCTTCCAGATTGGGCTTGATCAGGGTCGGTGCAGCCTTGATGCCCTCTTTCAGAGCCACGCCGCTGCAATCGAAGATCACCTGCTTGCCTTTGGCCTTGAGCAAGGTAATGAGGCGGGCGCAATAATCAGGTGCCACCCCTTTGGGCAGACTGCCCGCCAGCACAAACCAGTCTGCCTGTGGTGCCAACTCGTCAATCGCGGTCTCAAGGGCCTTCACTTCACGTTCGTCAATGATGAGCCCCGGCAAGTTGAGGTCGGTGATCCTGCCAGATTGCTCGGAGATCTTGACGTTGATGCGGGTGTTGCCCGCCACGCGCACGAAGTGATCACCCAGGGCTCGCTCGGCAAACAGCGAGACGAAGCTCTGCTGATTGTCAGCGCCGAGCCAGCCGGTCAGCCCGACGTCACGGCCCAGATCTTTCAAGACCATGGCAACGTTGATCCCCTTGCCTGCGGCGCGCAAATTGGCTTCGCTCACCAGGTTCACCTCGCCAAGGGCCATGGCGCCCAGGCGGGTGGTGAGATCCAGCGCCGGGTTGAGGGTGATGGTGACGATATCCATCAGTGCGCCCCCTCACCCAGGCCTGCGGCGATGGCGGCGCCAATGCCCTTGAGGGCCGCTTCGGCATCCGCCCCTTCTGCGCGAAATGCCAGGCGATGACCGCACTTGACCCCAAGGCCAATCACCTTCATCAGGCTCTTGGCGGAGACGGCTTCACCGCTGCCATCGAGGTTGGCAACACGAATGTCGGATTCGAACTCCTTGGCCACCTTGACCAGCATGGCGCCCGGACGGGCGTGCAAGCCATGGGGGTTGATGATGGTGAAGGTATCAGACAGGCCGCTCGCCGGCCCTGCTTGCAACATAGCAAGGCCCTCGGCGCCAGCCAGCGTCGCAAGTTGGCCTGCGGCGGCCAGCTTGGCCAGATTGTCCAGCTGCGGCAGATGGCTGGCATCGGCGGCGCACAGCAGCAGCAAGGCACTGACCGGCAGTTCCCCTGCCTGCAACTGCGCGCTCGGGGTCGCCACGACCCAGCCGGTCTGGGCCGCCTGCGTACGGGCCAGCCAGACGCCCTCCCCCAGATAGGCAGGGTCACTTGCCAGCAGGGAGGTGACCATAGCGGCCTCCCCCCAACCGGCGGATTTGGCGCGGGCGGCAGCCCCCAGCAGCAGCTGGTCACGGTCGTCTGCGGGAAAGTCGGCCAGGGTCAGGAACTGCACTTCTTTCGCCGCGCTGGCACCGGTCAGAATATTGATGATGGTGTCGGCATCGGTGGCATTTTTCAGCGCAGCTGCCGCCTGCTCGTCACCCAGCACATGGGTAAGCTGGCGCAAAATGCCCAGATGCTCGTCGGATTTGGCGGCGATGCCGATGGCCACATAAGCGATCTGCCCCTCGTCCCATTCGATCCCCTTGGGGAACTGGGCCACCATGACACCCGTGCTCTTGACCAGATGGCGGGTATCCGTGGTGCCGTGGGGAATGGCGATACCGCTGCCAAGGTAGGTGGCGTGCTGCGCTTCCCGCGCCAGCATGCCGTCCACATAACCCGCTTCCACCAGACCGGCCTCGGTCAGTTTGCTTGCCAGCAGAGCGATGGCATCCGCCTTGGTCGCCACCGACTGCCCCAGCAAAATCTGCTGCTGTGCCAACTTCAACATAGATATTCTCCATCAGGTTCCGGGCTGGCCGTGCGGCTCACCGGATCAATACAATTGAAAATTCGGGTAATTTGCCTGCTGACAATAGACCGGATTGCATCCCGCCGGAGCGGTATCGCATTTTTATACCCGGACATCGATTGCCTGCTGACAAGCTGAATCGTTTCACTTACACTCAGACTGAATCGTTTCAGCCAATTGATCAAGTACCCGCAAAGAGTGCTTTTCAATGATATGATCCCGCGCACACTTTTCGGTGCCCTCACCTGGCAGTGACCGTGGGCCTTGCAACTCAAACAGAGCCGATATGATGAAACTGGATGAAATCGCCGCCCTCGCCGGTGTCTCGCGCACCACGGCCAGCTATGTGATCAATGGCAAGGCCGATCAATACCGCATCAGTCAGGCAACCCGTGACAAAGTGATGGCGGTGGTGACCGCCCACAACTACCAACCTGACAGCCGCGCAGCCTCCCTCCGTGGCGGCCAAACCAAGACCCTCGGCTTTATCCTGCCCGACCTCGAGAACGCCAGTTATGCCAAACTCGCCAAGCGCCTCGAACAAGGGGCCCGAGCCCAGGGTTATCAACTGCTGATCGTCTGCTCGGAAGATGAACCTGCCACCGAGAAAGAACTGGCCGAGATGCTGGCCAGTCGCCATGTGGATGCCCTGCTGGTGGCCAGTTGCCTGCCGCCGGACGATCCCTTCTATCCACGCCAGCAGGCGCGCGGCATCCATGTGCTGGCCATCGACCGGGCCATGGCCGCCGACAAGTTCGTGACCGTCGCCAGTGAAAACCAGAAGGCGAGCTTTGATCTCACCGCCTCCCTGCTCACCCCGGCGCTCAAGCACATCGCCTTGATCACCGCGCTGCCGGCACTCACGATCAGTCAGGAACGCAAAGCGGGCTTCGAGCAGGCTGTCGCCAGCCACACCACGGCCTGTCACCTGTGCGAAGGAGCACATTTCTCCCGCGTCGAGGGCTATCGCCTGATCAAGGGACTTCACCAGCAACTAGGCCAGCTGCCCGAAGCGCTGGTTGCCACCTCCTACATATTGATGGAGGGGGTGCTGGATTATTTGCTGGAACAAGAGACCGACATGAGCCAGCTCGCCATGGCCACCTTCGGCGACGATCGCCTGCTCGATTTCCTCCCCTTTGGCATCAACTCCCTGCCCCAGCAACACGATGCACTGGCCAGCCAGGCGCTGGAGCTCGCCCTCAAGGCCATCAATGGCGAGTACCAATGCGGGCTGCACTACGTAAGCCGGACCCTCAAACGTCGTCGCTAAGCAGCCCCCTCACTCGCTGGCGGCGACCGCCATCTTCGCCAGCGCGTTTTCCCTCCATTGGCTTGCCAGCCCTTTTCACTCCCCGGCACATAGTGCTGTCATCTTTTATTTCCACCTATTGCTCCCTTCCAGTACAAAATCCGCCTTTACAGGCTTGTTTCCACTATTTTGATCCGTTAACTTGGCAACCAACTTTTACAACCAACGGGTTTTTCGTAACGATGCGTCCACTCCGATATTGCTAGCCTCCGGTTTCAACCCCGGAGGCGTCTTGATGACACCGCCACTTTCACTCTTTATGAACACGCAGTTTCTCGATCCGGATGGACACAATGAACACCAAAACCCTGGGTTGTACCCTGTTGATTGCCGGCACCACCATAGGCGCCGGCATGCTGGCCCTGCCGCTGGCCTCCTCATCTCTGGGTGGCCCCGCCACTTTGCTGCTGATGATAGGGCTCTGGGCCCTGATGGCCTTCACCGCCATGTTGCAGGTAGAAGCCAGCCTCAACACCGGCAAGTGGTACCTGCACCAGCTGGCGGATCACCTGCTCGGCCCCTGGGGCAAGGGCATCGCCTCTTTTTGTATCCTGATGCTGTTTTACTCCCTGGCCTCCGCCTACATCAGTGGCGGCAGCAGCCTGCTGGCCCAGGCGCTGGACGATGCGGGCATGACCATTAGCCAGGAGCAGGCTGCCTGGGCCTTTACCTTGCTGTTCGGTGGCATGGTCTGCGTCGGTACCCGCTCGGTGGATTACCTCAATCGACTGATGTTCACCGTCAAACTGGTGATCATGGTGGCGGTACTGGGGCTGCTGCTGCCCCGCGCAGAAGGACAACACCTGCTCTCCCTGCCGCTCGGCCAGGGGTTGCTGCTGGCAGGCTTGCCCGTCATCTTCACCTCGTTCGGCTTTCACGGCTCCATCCCGAGCGTCATGCTCTATCTGGGGGATTGCCCCAAGCAGCTGCGCCGGGTCTTTGTCTGGGGCTCCGCCCTGCCGCTCATCCTCTACGTGCTGTGGCAAGTGGCCATTTTGGGGCTGCTCGGTCAGCAAACCCTGATCCAGACCGGCGGCGCGCTCGACAGCCTCCTGGCCAGCGTCGGCAATCTGGTGAGCTGGCCTGCGTTTAATCAGGCGATGCACCTGTTTGCCGATCTGGCGCTCGCCACCTCTTTCCTCGGCGTGACCCTTGGGCTGTTTGATTTCATGGCCAAAGTGACTCGTCGCAAGGACAACTGGCAGGGCCGCAGCCAGACCGGGCTTATCACCTTCGTGCCGCCCCTGTTGTTTGCCCTCTACTTCCCGCAAGGCTTCATCATGGCACTGGGCTACGCCGCCATTGCACTGGCGATCCTCGCGGTACTGCTGCCGGTCACCCTGGTGTGGCAGAGTCGCAAGCAGGCAGAGGCGCACCACTACCGCGCCCCGGGTGGCGTACTGGCCCTGGGCCTTGCCGGTGCCATGGGGGTGCTGATCGTCGGCGTACAGGTGAGTGTCAGCCTGGGATTACTGCCAGCTCTGTAACCCTCGCCCCATGATGGATAACGAAAGCCCTGCCAACCCAGTTGGCGGGGCTTTTTGCCAGCAGGAGTACCGTAAAACCCAATGATGACTCCTTATTGTGGTCGGTATCACTTAGCCCCGTCATGCCGCTCTCTTCAGCACACACATCGACGTACATATTCATCACCAACCACGCAAATATGTACATATGTGTACAAGTCTTCTACACTGAATGCAGATTCACCCTTCACGCCCTCTTATCCGGCGTGAACAATACAAGGAGGAGATATGGCCGCAACAGCACAAAAGACAATGAAAGAAGGCGCCATAGACCCCAGCAAGGCGCTGCCTGTGGTATTCCGCATCCTGGACAAGTGGCAGTGCAACACAGATGAACAACTGACACTGCTCGGCATTTCATCTCGTTCAACATTGAACAAATACAAGGAGTCAAACGGCGGGATCCGCCTCAGCGTGGATATGCAGGAACGGATGAGTTATCTCCTCAATATCCACAAGAGCCTGAGGGTACTGTTCAGCGCCGATGACAGCATCTATGGCTGGGTACGCAAGCCCAACAGCCACCCCTTCTTTGCCGGTCGCAGCGCGATGGAGATCATGAAGGGTGGCCGGGTGGCGGATCTCTATGAAGTGGCGACCCGATTGCACGCCTGGCGCGGGGGTATGGCCTGATGCAGGAGCCGCCACTGATCCCATTCAAGGGAGAGCGGACCTACCGGATCATTCCGAGCCGCTACCCCACTATCTGTGTCTATGAAGATGTGGCCAATGCGGACGAACTGGAGGCGGTATGGGCCATGGAGGCACTGACCAACGACAGGTTGCGGGAGGAGGCAGGAGACTTGTCTCGCATCCCCAGGGCCGATTGGCTGGTGGGCTTGCACGGGGGCAGCTATGTGATGGCCGCCTTTACCCATGTCAATCCGGAAGGGGCCCGTTTTACCACGGGCGATTTCGGTGGCTATTATTGTGCCCCCCTGCTCGATACCGCCGTCAAGGAGACTGTCTACCATCAGGAGCGGATCTTCGGCTACACCGGAGAACCTGCCCAGAAAGTGCAGATGCGGGTGCTCTGTGCCGAGTTCAGTGCCAACCTGGTCGATATCACAGGGGACGCATTTCTCTCCACCCCTCTCTATCACGCCACCAGCTATAGCCAGTCTCAAGTCTTTGCCCTGGAGCAGAAAACCCGGGGGGTGGATGGCATCCACTACCGCTCGGTGCGTCACAGCGGCCACAATTGCCATGTACTCTACCGCCCCTGTCTCATTACCCGGATCCATCAGGCCCAGCATCTGGAGTACCACTGGAATGGCAGTGCCATCGCCAATGTGCTGGAGATCAAGCTGTATGGGGAGTGATATCGAGACGAAACGGCAATAAACTGCCCGCCAGAAATGACAAAAGCCCTGCCGGATTGGCAGGGCTTTTTACATCAACCGATGCAGAGTGAGGGTGTCTCCTCACCTGCTTACTGGTTGTGGGTAGCGCGACGGGGGCGACGAGCCTGGGCCGGTTTGCCAGCAGCATCAACCGGACGCTGCGCACCTTGCGGTTTGGGCTTGCCACTGTTGCCGGTGCGAGCACCGCCAGCGTTGCCACCATTGGCAGAGCGACCGGCGCCCTGACGCTGGCCTTGACCTTGCGGACGCGGCGCTGCACGGCGCGGCTCGCTCGGGTCACGAGGCTCTTTGCGCAGGGGCGCGCCGATACCACGGGCAATGTTGTCCAGGGTTTCGCGGGAGGCTTCAAAACCGGCCACCTGCTCGCACGGGATGTTCTGCTTGGTCAGACGCTCGATCGCCTTGATAAGCTTGCCTTCATCGGCAGCGACCAGGGAGATGGCATGACCGGCAGCACCGGCACGACCGGTACGGCCGATGCGGTGAACATAGTCTTCCGCCACGTTGGGCAGCTCGAAGTTGACCACTTGCGGCAACTTGTCGATGTCCAGACCGCGGGCAGCGATGTCGGTCGCAACCAGCACCTTGACGTTGCCATCCTTGAAACCGGCCAGGGCACGGGTACGGGCACCCTGGCTCTTGTTGCCGTGGATGGCGGCAGCACTGACGCCGTTCTTGTCGAGGGTCTCGGCAACACGGTTGGCCATGTGCTTGGTACGGGTGAAGACCAGTACCTGCTGCCAGTCATTGCTGGTGACCAGATGGCTCAGCAGACCTATCTTGTTGGCCTTGTCACACGGATGTACCAGCTGCTCGATACGCTCGGCCGTGCTGTTGCGCGGCGCCACTTCGATCACGGCCGGATTGTTGAGCAGGCCGGTGGCCAACTCGCGGATCTCTTCGGCGAAGGTGGCGGAGAAGAGCAGGTTCTGACGCTGCTTGGGCATCAGGGCCAGGATCTTGCGGATATCGCGGATAAAACCCATGTCGAGCATACGATCCGCTTCGTCCAGCACCAGTATTTCGACTTCGTCGAACTTGACGGCATTCTGGTTGTAGAGGTCCATCAGGCGGCCCGGGCAGGCCACCAGCACGTCCAGACCACGGCGAGTCGCCATCATCTGCGGATTGATGCTGACGCCGCCAAATACCACATGGCTGCGCATCGGCAAATGTTTGCCGTAATTGCGCACGCTCTCGCCCACCTGGGCAGCCAGCTCACGGGTCGGGGTCAGTACCAGAGCGCGAATACGGTTCGGAGAAACCTTGCGCTTGCTCTCCATCAGACGCTGCAGCATCGGCAGGGTAAAGCCTGCGGTCTTGCCAGTCCCTGTTTGGGCCGCCGCCATCAGGTCGCGGCCAGCCAGAACGGCGGGGATCGCTTGCAGCTGAATGGGAGACGGGGTGTCGTAGCCTTGCTCGGCAACGGCACGCAACAAGGGTTCGGCCAGACCGAGGGAAGAAAAACTCATAATTACCTGCTAGGGATAGTGGCGCCGGGGATTTGTGGTGGGGCTCCTCTGCTGAGCCGATGCCATCTCACAAGAACTGGGCCTATTGAGAAAACAACGATTTCCCCGGGGAGCAGAGCAAAGGGGAAAGAATAGAGGCGCAGTCTAACGGAGTTGCTGTGGATAAACGAGAAAAATGTGATATTCATCCCAGCACAAACCCAAAAAGTGGGTCAGCGTCCTATTCAGCCCGCCCACCTCAGAACTCATTCGAATCAAGCTATGCTGGATGCCAGATAAGATGCGACCATCATCTCAGTCCCGGAACAAGGAGGTTCAGGCTCATGGCAGTTCATATCACACGCATCCACAGGGCATGGCGACCCGTTGCCCTGCTGCTCATAGCCCTGGGGGCAAGCCTGCCCCTTGGCGCCAAGCCCACTTTGACGGTCGCCTGGAATCACTGGCCCCCTTTTAGCTACATCAATCCACAAGGCACTCTGGATGGGCTGGACGTCACCCTGACCAGCCAGATCCTCAGGCAAGCGGGGCTGGAGACGCGTTTTCGCAATCTGCCCTGGGCCCGCGCCCTGCATCTCATCGAGCTGCAACAGCTGGACTTGGCCATGGGAGCACTCGATACGCCGGAGCGACGCCAGTTCGCGCGTTTCTCTGTCCCCTACCGGCGCAGCACCTTCGTGCTCTTGAGCAACAACCCCATACCGGGCCATGCCAATCCCTGGCTGCGTATCCAGAGCCTCCCCGACTTGTGCCAGCAGACAGCGCTACGCCTGGGCAAGCTGCGCGGCACCCGCCCTACCCAGCAGATGGAGGACTGCCCAGCCCTCAAGAGCGCCACCGAATACAACGCCGACGTCAGGTTGATCGATCTGTTGCTGGCCCGCCGGCTGGACGGGGTCATCATGGAGTGGCAATACGCACGCTATCGCCTGACACAGCTGGGGGCCGAGAAGGTTATCAGCTGTCAGTTGTTGCTGCACCACCAGCCCGTCAGCCTGATGTTTGCCAAAGAGGCGGTAAGCGAGGCCGAGATAACTCGAGTCAATGAGGCCATCGCCACCCTGCCCCCGCCAAACATTCGCTTTGCCCCACCTCCCTGTCGCTTTGGCAATCCAGAGGGCGAAGCAATGCCTCGGCCAGCATCTGCACAACCCCAGCCAGGCTGACAGTCCCGAAGCATTAAACTCAAGCCAATAAAGAAGGCGACCCTGAGGTCGCCTTCTTGCTCTGTTATTGACAGTGCTTCTTGATCGTGCACCGGGATCAGCCGGGCATTCGAAAAACCGATCAGCGCAGCTGCGGCGTATGGGTCAGCACACCCTGATTCTGGGCACGATGGCGCAGCAGGTGATCCATCAACACCAGCGCCAGCATGGCTTCGGCGATGGGCACGGCGCGAATGCCAACACAGGGATCGTGGCGCCCCTTGGTGATCATCTCGATGGCTTCGCCTTCGGTATTGATGGTCTTGCCCGGCACGGTAATGCTGGAGGTAGGCTTGAGCGCCATGCTCACCACTATGTCCTGACCCGACGAGATACCACCCAGAATGCCACCCGCATGGTTGCTGGCAAAGCCGGCCGGGGTCATCTCGTCGCGATGTTCGGAGCCTTTTTGCTCCACCACCGCGAAACCGTCGCCTATCTCCACCCCTTTCACCGCATTGATGCCCATCATGGCGTGGGCGATGTCGGCGTCGAGGCGATCGAAGACAGGCTCGCCGAGGCCCACAGGCACCTTGGTCGCGATGACCTGGACCTTGGCACCGACACTATTGCCCTCTTTTTTCAGATCGCGCATGTACTGATCGAGCGCCTCCAGCTTGCCCGCATCGGGGAAGAAGAAGGGGTTCTGCTCAATTTGCGCCGCGTCAAAGCCTTCCGCCTTGATGGGACCGAGCTGGGAGAGAAAGCCGGTGATCTCGATGCCATGCATCTGCTTGAGATACTTCTTGGCGATGGCACCCGCCGCCACCCGCATGGCAGTTTCACGGGCGGAGGAGCGACCGCCCCCCCGATAATCCCGCTGACCATATTTCTGGTGGTAGGTGTAATCCGCATGGCCCGGGCGGAACACATCCTTGATGTCGGAGTAATCCTTGGAGCGCTGATCGGTATTCTCGATGAGCAGCCCGATGGAGGTGCCCGTGGTCCTGCCCTCGAACACACCGGAGAGGATCTTCACCTCATCCGGCTCGCGCCGCGGCGTGGTGTAGCGGGAAGTACCCGGCTTGCGCCGATCCAGGTCTATCTGCAGATCCGCTTCGCTTATCTCGAGTCCGGGCGGGCAACCATCGACCACGGCGCCCAGCGCCAGGCCATGGCTCTCGCCAAAGGTGGTGACCCGAAAGAGTTGGCCAAAACTGTTCCCTGCCATGAGTGCTCCTGCTTAGCTCTTGTAAATCGCGAAATGATCCTGGTACTGCTCCAGTTCGGCCTTGGTCATCACGAACACGCCGTGGCCGCCGTTCTCGAATTCGACCCAGGTAAAGGGCACTTCCGGGAACTGGGCTTCCAGGTGGATCATGCTGTTGCCCACCTCGACCACCAGCACGCCGTCATCCTTGAGGAAGTCGGCGGCATTGGCCAGCAGACGCTTGGTGAGCTTGAGTCCGTCGGAACCGGAAGCCAGCGCCAGTTCCGGCTCGTGACGAAACTCCTGTGGCAAGTCCGACATGTCTTCGGAGTCCACATAGGGCGGGTTGGAGACGATGAGATCGTATTTGTCACCCACCGGCAGATCGCGCATCAGATCGGAGCGGATCGGGATGACCTGCTGCTCCAGACCGTGATCGGTGATGTTGCGCTCGGCCACGTTCAGCGCATCGACGCTGATGTCGATGGCGTCCACTTCCGCATCCGGGAATTCATGGGCCATGATGATGGCGATGCAACCTGAACCGGTACAGAGATCCATGATCCGGGTCGGTTCATGCTTGAGGAAGGGGGCGAAGCGGTTGGCCACCATCTCGGCAATCGGCGAACGGGGAATGAGTACCCGCTCATCCACGTAGAACTCCCAACCGGCATACCAGGCCTTGTTGGTCAGGTAGGCGGCCGGCACGCGTTCTTGCACGCGGCGAATGATGAGTTCGGCGATGCGATGACGCTCGCTGGTGGTCAGACGGGAGTGGCGCATGCCCGGATCCACGTCAGGCGGCAGATGTAGCGCGGGCAGTACCAGCTGCACGGCCTCATCCCAGGCGTTGTCCGTACCATGTCCGTAGAAGATCCCGGCGTCGTTGAAACGACTCATGGCCCAGCGCAACATGTCCTGGATGGTGTGCATCTCGGCAACCACCTCATCGATAAATATCTTGTCCAAATCCACCTCCAAGTCGAGTAATATCCGGCCCGAGCACCCACTGTATAGCGGGCAAGACGCATACCTGACAAATGAGCCTCTGATGAAAAAAACGCCCTCACCGACGATCGAGGAAAGCCTGCTGTTTCGCGATGCTGTCAAAGGTACCCGGAAAATTAAGCAAGATACCATAAGGGCCGACCTGCGCCCGGTCAAGCAGAAACGCGAACTGCGGGAAAGCCGCGAAAAGCTTGGGGTTGGCCACTTTTTCAGCGACGAGTACCAGCCCCATCTCGATGAGGATGGCCCGACCCGTTACGTGCGTGACGATGTGTCAAAATTCGAGCTGAAAAAGCTCAAACGCGGCATCTATCCGCCGGAGATTTATCTGGATCTGCACGGCATGAACCAGAATCAGGCAAAACAGGAGCTGGCCGCCCTGCTCACCCTCTGCCAGAAAGAGAACATCCATGTCGCCTCCGTGATGCACGGCATCGGCAAACACATCCTCAAGCAGCGGATCCCGAGCTGGCTGGCCCAGCACCCCAATGTGCGCGCCTTTCATCAGGCCCCCCGTGAATGGGGCGGCGACAGCGCCATCCTGGTGCTGCTGGACATAGAGGAATAGCGCTCACTTCTCGACGAGCTGCCGTTGCCGTCTGGGTGACGTCAGCAAGGCACCCGGCCTCCACCTTCACACCAAAGCTCCATATGCCTCCCGCAACGAGTAAATCGGCAGCACTATACTGAATATCAATGTGTTATTCGTCATGGAGGTTGCATGTTTACAAAGGGTTCTCATGCCGAGATCAAATCATCTCTCGATGCCATCGGTGCGGCGGTGGCGGTGTTTTCCCTGGATGCGGATGATCGCTTCATCCTGGTCTCGGCCAACGATACCTTTGCCCAGGCATTCGAGCTGGATGTGCCGGGCACCATAGGCAAACGACTCAACGAGATGTTTCCCCGCTACATCACCGGCAGCATAGAGCAGCCGATGCATGACTGTGTCAGCCAGCAAACCGGGCTGGAGAGCGAGCTCCCCATCGATACTCTGTCGCGTACCAGCTGGTGGCGTTTCATCCTCTCCCCCATCATCATTCCCGAACAGTCCCGGATCACCCGCATCATAGTCACCGCCATCGACATCACGGCCAAAAAGCAGTTGGAAGATGCACTTAAAATGAGTCGAAAGCGTTTCGAAGCTGTGGTGAATTCGGCCTATGACGGCATCATCAGCGTCAGCAGCGAATCCCGTATCGAGCTCATCAATACCGCTGCCTGCGAGATGTTCGGGGTCGATGAGAGCTATGTGGGCAAACGGCTGGAAACCCTGTTGCCACTGCGCTTTCGCTCCAACCACGAGAGCTATTTCAGAGCCTTCAGCAACTCCCCCATCAACTCGCGCCCCATGCACGCCCGTGCCTCCGTCATGGGTCTGCGCCGCGATGGCAGCGAATTTCCGCTGGAAGTGACCATCGCCAAGATCAATCTGGGCCAAATCACTGAGATGACCGCCATACTGCGGGACATTTCGGAGCGGGCCCGTCTGGTGGAAGAGCTGAAAGTGGCGGCCACCACGGATCCCCTGACCGGGATCGCCAACCGGCGCCGCTTCGACGAGCTGGTCAAGCAGGAAGTGCAGCGCTGCCAGCGTTTCGGCCATACCATGAGTCTGCTGCTGCTCGACATCGATCACTTCAAGCAAGTTAACGACACGCACGGCCATCAGCAAGGGGATCAGGCGATCCTCAGTCTGGTGAGGCGTATTGCCAAGCAACTGCGGGAGGTGGACATACTGGGCCGCTGGGGCGGCGAGGAGTTCATCATCTTGCTGCCGGAAACCTCGCTGGATCTGGCCTGGGCCAGTGCAGAGCGGATCCGGCTAGCCATAGCGTCAGAGAGCCACCCATTGGGCGCCGACATCGAGATCCCGCTTACCGTCAGTATCGGCATAAGCGCCAGTCAAGGCCCACAAGATAACGTCGACAACATGGTGCGCCGGGCCGATACAGCGCTCTATCTGGCCAAAAAACAGGGGCGAAACTGCTGCATCAAAGAGGTAACTGAACAGCCGTAAGCCGGAATGTGACCACACCAGACTCTCCGCGTCAGACCTGAATGATGCTAAATTCAGGTCTGACGCAGCAGCACAGCTAACCAGACCTTGTCCCGCCCACCACTGGAGAGGATCAGCCCACCTGCCAGCACCCCATACGCTTTTTGCAACAAGGGTTGATGCGAAGCCCTTGGCAGATGAAACCGTGAATCCCAATACACCCCATCGAAAGGCCCTGCGGGTTGATCATTTTCAATACCTGCCTCGATCCAGACCTGCTCAGGGAAGTCCTGCCGAGCCTGCACCAATGAGGTGGCTGAGTGATCCGCACCCGGCACGTCATAACACATGAGCTGATCAAGAAGGCGACATCATGGCTTGGGCGCAAACTGCTCGAACACCTGCTGGCCGGTCAGGGTGGGCGTCTCGTTCTTCAACTCGTAAAAGTCAGGCTTCTCATCGATGAAGATCTGGCTCGTTAGCTGGAACCTTTCCATCTGGAAAAGACCGGCTGGCACTATGTACTCATCCGTCGGCAGCAGATGATAGAAGAGGTGAGTGCCGCAGGTGGGGCAAAATCCACGCTCCGCCCACTCCGATGATCGATAGGCGACAGGGGCGATCCCGGTGAAGCGCACGTCCGCACCGCAATGCACCGCAAACAGCGGCCCACCCGACCAGCGCCGGCAGGTGGTGCAGTGGCAGAGATTGACCTCCTGGTGATCTCCGGTCGACACAACGATGCCGCCGCACAAACAATGTCCTTGCATAACGCCTCCCTAACAAGATGGATCCAAGCCGTTCTTCGGCCAGATTTCGCATCAGATGAGTACCATGCCTGTCGCACCCTCGCCATTAACTGCCTCACAAAACGTGGCACGGATCCGGCGTGTTCACCGCATCTGGGGTGGCGGCGCCTCTATCTGTCTACCAAAGAGGGACACGCTCGCCACGTCCTGCTCTTCACCCATACTCCCGCAAACATTTCTTGAAGCACACTTATCCAGTGTCCTGAATGCAATCCGCCATTCAGCCATTGCATAAGCGCCTGGCAGTTTCCTGCAGGGCGATCCGGTTGCCCTCGGGATCCTGGAATTCCGCCACCCTGATGGTGTCGCCAACCCGGGTAACGGGATACAGACGTTGGGCACCGGCCAGCAAGGCGCTCGCCATCACCTGCTCGATGTCGGCCACCGCCAGATAAATCCGCGTACCATCCAGGCTCGGAACATACGTCTCTCCCCTGACCAGCGCACCGGAACACCCCTCACCCCCTCCAGAGAGCGGGAATAACGCCATTTCGTTGCCATCTAACTCGGCTCGCTCGAACGTGATGCCAAATACGCGACAGTAGAACCCGATAGCTCGTGTCATATCTGTCACCGGAATTTCAAAATGCATGGCGATATTCATCGTGTCCCCCTCCTTGTTTATCCCGTTTCTGCCAGCGCATCATCAATCTAGTGTCTAGAGCCCATCACCAAACAGGAAAATGGCGTCCCGCCAGACATATAGTCACGACACGAAACAACCATAATATGCTGAATATTAACAGAGAGTAAATGAACAGCCACCGTCAGATGACGGGTTATATCTTGATAAACAGGATATGCAAGCATGGTAATGCATCTTCCTCTCGGGTGAATAAATGGCCTCTATATCATGAAAGGAGGGAGGCAATATGCCTCCCTCTTGCCGTCCGACCAGATATATAAAGGATCTCTTGTATTGCTCTCGTTAGCTCCAGTGACGGAGCCGAGCCCTCATTACTTGGCCGGCACCAGCACCCAGGGGTCGCCCTTGCCGGGTTCATTACCCTGAGTCCACCATTTGGCCTGATAAATCGCACCCTTATGACTGACCTTGGCCCCCGCCGTATAAACCTTGGTGATATCCCAGGCTGCATGGCCGTCAACGGGCGGGTCAACCGGATCGATCGGTGCGGGATCGAGCTTGGCGACAATACGCACTTTCGGCCAGTTGGCATGGGAGCCGTAAAAGTTGGTCACACACTTTTCGTAGTCTCCCGGCACCAGGGCCGAATAGGCAGTCTGAAAACCCACCAGCTCACATTCGAAGGAGTAACCGCCGGGTCTGTCCGGGTAGTACTTCCAGTTGCCATCCCAGTTGGTATAAAGCACATCGGTGGCACCGTTCAGATTCAGGCTGCCGTAGGGGGTCTGCTGCCAGCAGGTGTTCTTCTCGTCGGCCTTGACGGGGATCTGGTAATGCTCGGCCAACCCCTCCCAATAACGGATCCGGTTGACCGGCTGGCCCTTGTCTTTGCTCTGTTCACCACACTCTATGCCGCCATTGATGACGTTGATGGTGGTGCCAAAGCCATAGCCGATGCCGGCCGCTATCTCGCGCTGGGAGGGCACCCAGGTGCGGTCAATCACATGCAGCATGGCGGGCTTGGGTGCCTGGGGGGTGAGGAAAAACCAGATGGCGGATGCCAGGTTCAACCAGGAGTCGGCCACCAGCCCCGGGTTGTTGAGCAGCACAGAGGCATCGCCGTCAAACATCGCCTCGGAGAAGGCGCCGTAATTGAAGTGATAAGAGAGCTGCTTTGCACCGCGACCGAAATAGCCCTGCCCCGTGCTGCAGGGCCACTTCTTGTTCTGCCAGTCATTTTGCCCACACCCAGTGGTGTAACCCGCCTGCCCCTCTGACCAGCCCATTTCACGCACATGCACCAGTGCCTGTTGCCACTCCTCCAGCGCCAGCGGATTATCAGAAATATTGTCTTTGCTGATATGACCACCCGTCTCCTGGGAAAAATGGGCGAAGGCGGTCACTATGGATTTTTTGCAGATGGCATCCGAATCCCGACCATCGGTATATTCACCACAAAAAGCAGGGAATTTACCTATGGCCCGCAAGAATCGTTCATAGGTATATTCCGGCGCTGCCATCTGGGTTAAATATTCCCAGTCAGACTCCGTGAACACCCGCTCGACCCGTTTGACATTATCCGGATTGCTGGCCGCTCTTGGCATGATGGCATCGACAATATTATTTGGCCGAGTTGCCAATGCTTTTGACCAGACGCCATACATGGGATTGGCAGTTTTGCTTTTTTCAACGACGGTCAATTCTGGCGCAGCAATCACATATCCACCGACATTTTGTGGATCGGGCTGAATATTCATGGCGGCATAGCTTGGCAATGCACAGGCAGCAGCAACTAACCAGGCTGAGTGCTTGGGTTTGAACATGGGGTACAGTCCTTGTCTCGGAGAAGTTCATCCCGAGAATAGGCCTTTTCATAACTAAATTCTCATCAAAAATTAAGAAATAAAACGATTCTGTGAGCCATTTCACTTAGTGGCCGTGGGCCATGAAAAGCATATAAAAAGAGAGACCGAATGTCGGCCTGATACGTGGGCATACCACAGGGATGTCGAAACAGGATAGAGAAAGACAGGAGCGGCATGATAATCGCCCTGCCTCAGCCTCTTATCCTGGCCACTGGCTACTAGCCATGACAATGACTTGTCTGATGATCCCCGGATTGCCCCGCTGGCAGCAGGGTAATCCGGGGCAGGCTACTCACAGGTTCATGCGAGCGAGGATCGCACGGCTCGGATCAAAACATTGCGCGGCGTCATGGGCTTGTCGCAAAACTCGCCCACTTCCACCCGGTAGCCATGCTCTTGCAGGAAGAGCGCCCGATCGAGCACCAACCAGATCTCGAGCGGACGACGAAACAGATGGCGCACCAGCTCCATGCGAGCGACATCGCCATAACGCGCCTCCCCCTGCGCCAGAAAAGCGGCAAGATCCATCCCCGCAGGCAGGGCTATCCCCTTGCGCTCGGCCGCCCATTCACAAAACGCCTCGAAGCTGCCGGTGAGCAGACTTTTTTGCATATTGGGCACCGGCAGGTATTCGTTAACCCCGCGCACCTGGCGTTGCAGGCAGTCAAAACCGAGCCGCCATACCACCTCCTGCTCGCGCAGGCGGGAGATGCGCGCGCCAGCCGTGACCGTTTCCTGCAGCGGCAGCCGCAGATCCGCCTTGGCAAGCGCAAGCGCGCTGGCCTTGGCAGCAGCGGACAAGGGGCGATAGTGGGTACCGCAGATAAGGTGATAGCAACAAGGGGATATGGTCACCCCCTGGGCACCACGCTCGGCCACCAGCGACAACAGATGGGTGTGCAGCTCGCCACAGGCGTGCAGCGCCATGGCGTGGTGCTCGGTGACGAGCAACTGGCCGGCATCGGCCGCAAAGGCATCTGCCTGCACGAAATGCATGCGAGCCCCGTCGCGGGCCGCCAGCCGACGGCCCTCTTCACAAAGCGGGCCTTGCAGCTCCAGGCTCAGGATCTCTGCCCGGCGATGCAGGGAAACCAGCCGCCCCAGATGGCCCTTGCCTGCGCACCACTCCAGATAGGGGCCTTGATGGGGTGGCAGGCAGCCGGTAAAGGCTTCTATCTGCGCCTGCTTGCGACCCGGCATGTGCAGCGCCATCTCCTTGGCACACTGGATGGACTCCGGGGTAAATAGCGCAAGTTCACTCAAGGCGTGCAGCGTCTCCCCCGCCGGGATCCAGGGGGCAAGCAGGTCGCACAGGGCCCCCATGTCACCATCGAGCCGATTGATCTGCTCGAGGGGCATGGCGTTGAGCTGTGCGGCCAGCGCGGGAGCCTCGTCGGCAAAAGCCAGGTTCAGGTGATGATAGGGTTGGTATTGCCACCAGCGCCGGGTCTCGGTCAGCAATCTATCCAGTTGTTGAAAACGTTGAGCCAGCACGCTTGCCCCTGCCTTGCAGTCAAAAAAGAGGCTCATTTTAGCGATCCCTTCCCAAAAAGCACTCGCCAATGCGGATCGGCCGCCATGAGACCGGGCTTGGGCCTGACCGGCGGTCATTAACCCTGGCCTTGCCCCGGCAGGCAACTATAAGCACAGGCGTCAACCAGGCAAACAACCCGGAGCCCGGGCGTTGGCCTGACAAAGAGAGGGGTTTTATGCTATATTCCGCCCCCTCTTTACCCTGGTTCGCTCAAGGCGGGCCATTTTACCAACATGAATGGAACCAAAACATGACCATCAATGCCATCCTGCAAGCGCGCGCAGGCGCCAAGTGTGAACTGTGCGGCGCCGAACAGGCACTGACTGCCTTCGCTGTGCCCCACTCACCGGCCAGCGATGATGATCACAGCCTTGCCCTGTGTGATACCTGCCGTGGCCAGCTGGAACAGCCGGACACCACAGTGGTCAATCACTGGCGTTGTCTGGGCGACAGCATGTGGAGCCAGGTTCCTGCCGTGCAGGTCATGGCGTGGCGTCAGCTGAAAGCCCTGTCCGGACAGGGCGAAGTGTGGGCGCAGGACATGCTGGACATGATGTACATGGAAGACGAGACCAAGGCCTGGGCCGAAGCTGGCCAGGCTGGCGACGATGACGACAGCGTACCGACTCTGGATTCCAACGGCGCCGTACTGGTCGAAGGGGACTCTGTTACCTTGATCAAGGATCTGGACGTCAAGGGCGGCGGCTTCACCGCCAAGCGCGGCACCCTGGTCAAGGGCATCCGCCTGACCAACAACCCGCTGCATATCGAAGGCAAGGTCAACGGCGTGCAGATAGTGCTGGTCGCCGCCTACCTGAAAAAGGCCTGACTCCTCGGCTTGATGATCTAGCTGAACGCAGTCACATCCCGTGCAAGCCACCCTAGCGGGATAGCAATATAAAAAGACCCCCCTCATGCCATTGAGGGGGGTCTTTTGTTATCCGGGGCAACAGGCCACCACTTTCATCCTGCTCGGGCCATTAGGCAGAGCATGATTCAGGTTTCCGACAAGCGTTACCCGTAGAAACGCTGCTGCTCCGCAGCCATTGCCTTGAGGCGATCGCAGGGGGCAAATCGGTCGCCATAGCGTTTCTGGTAGTGCTCGAGACGCTCCACCAGATGGTCGATGCCGAGGGTGTCCATGTAACGGAACGGGCCACCGAGGAAGGGCGGGAAGCCGATGCCGAAGATGGCGCCTATGTCGCCATCTCGCGCCGAGGCTACCACACCGCTGTCCAGCGCCATGGCGGCTTCATTGAGCATCATCAGCACGCAGCGCTCGGCAATTTCCATCCTGGATTGCTTGGGCGCAGGCTTGACCCCGAGCACGGCGTAAACGCTCTCATCGACCTTTTTCTTGCCCTCTTTGCCAGTGAGCCGATTACGTGGTGCAGCCTTGCCATAGAGGTAGAAACCCTTGCCGTTCTTGCGCCCCTTTCGATCGTCTTGCAGCAGCTTGTCGAACGCCTTGGGTGCCTGGAACTGCTCGCCACCCAGCTCTTTCTCGAGGATGGGGGAGATCTTGGCCCCCACGTCTATCCCCACCTCATCGAGCAGGGTAATCGGGCCGACCGGGAAGCCGAAGTCCAGCAGGGCACTGTCCAGCACCTCCACCGGCTCCCCTTCCAGCACAAGGCGGGCCGCCTCGTTCATGTAGGGCGCCAGGATGCGGTTGACGTAGAAACCGGCCTCGTCTTTCACCACTATCGGGGTCTTGCCCTGGGCACGGGCAAACGCCAGCGTGGTGGCGACCGTTTCGGCGCTGGTGCCGACGTGGGGGATGATCTCGGCCAGCGGCATTTTGTCCACCGGACTGAAATAGTGCAGCCCCACGATCCGCTCCGGGTGCGCCGCTTCTGCCGCTATCTGATGGATTGGCAGGGAGGAGGTGTTGGAGGCAAACACAGTGTGTTCACCGCATTCGCGCTCCACCTCCTTCACCATCTGGTGTTTGAGAGCGAGATCTTCAAACACCGCCTCCACCACCATGTCTACCCGATGGAACCCGGAGTAATCCAGGGTGCCGGAGAGCAGGCTCATCTGTTTTTCCAGCTCGCTGCGCAGAATGTGACGGCGTTTTAGCTTCTTGGCCAGAATGTCGTAGCTATAGCGCATGGCATTGCCAATGCCGGCGCTCGCCACATCCTTGATCCGCACCGGCACCCCCGCCTTGGTGGCGGTGACGAAGGCGATACCGCCCCCCATCAGGCCCCCGCCCAGCACGGCGGCATGGGTGACCTTGCGGGGCTCGGCCCCCTGATAGGTGACCTCTTTCTTCATCTCGGTAGTGGCAAAGAAGAGGGAGCGCAGGGCGGCGGATTCTGCCGTCATCACCAGCTCGCCAAAGTGGCGGGATTCAGCGGCCAGACCGGCCTGCATCCCCTCTTCCACGCCGATGCGCACCACCTCCAGGATCCGCTCCGGCGCCGGATAGTTGCCGCGGGTTTTGCTCATGACGCCTTTGCGTGCCTGATCGAACAGCACCTTGCGACCCAGCGCATTGGTTTCCAGCACCTTTCCTTGCAGATCCCGTTTCAACTGATGGCGGGGCTTGCCCTGCTTGGCCAACTTGATGGCAGCATCCAGCAGGATAGAAGGCGGCACCACATCGTCCACCAGCCCCAACTTCTTGGCCTGTTTGGCCCGCACCTGCTTGCCGGTCAGCATCAGATCCAGCGCCTTGGCCACGCCGATGAGGCGCGGCAAACGCTGGGTCCCGCCAGAGCCCGGTAGCAGGCCGAGCTGTACTTCCGGCAATCCCAGCACGGTTTTGCCGTGGTCGGTCACCACACGGCCATGGCAGGCCAGTGCCAGCTCCAGCCCGCCACCGAGGCAGGGGCCGTGGATGGCGGCGATCACCGGAATGGCCAGCGACTCGATCTCGGCGAAGATGATCTGCCCTTCGCGAGAGAGGGTCTGGGCATCTTCTGCACTGGTACAGGCCGCCAGCATGCTGATGTCGGCACCGGCGATGAAGGAGTCCTTCTTGCCGGAGACCACCACCAGCCCGATCAGCTCGCTGTTATTTTTCACCTCGGCCAGCACGGCACGGATCTCGTCCACGAAGGCGGCCTTCAGGGTATTCATGCTCTCGCCCGGTACGTCCATGGTGAGGATACCGATGCCATCCTGACGTACCGTCAGGGAAAAAGTCTTCGCACTCATCATTCCACCTCCAACACCATGGCCACACCGAGCCCGCCCGCCGCACAGGCGGTATTGAGCCCCAATCCCCCACCCCGACGACGCAACTCATGAAGCGTCTGGGTGATCATGCGCGCACCGGTCGCGGCAAAAGGGTGACCATAGGCCAGGGAGCCACCGAGGACATTGAACTTGTCCATGTCCACTTCACCTATGGCTTGGCTGCGCCCCAACTTGTCACGGGCAAACTCGGCGCTCGCAAACATCTTGAGGTTGGCCAGGGTCTGGGCGGCAAAGGCTTCGTGCATGTCGATCAGGGTCAGATCCGCAAGTGTGATGCCAGCGCGCTCCAGCGCCAGCGGCGTCGCATAGGAGGGGCCCATCAGCATGTCTTGCCATACGTCGATGGCGGAAAACGCGAAGCTGCGAATATAGCCGAGTGGTTCCAGCCCCAGCTCTTTTGCTCGCCCTTCCCGCATCAACAGCACGGCGGCGGCACCGTCGGTAAGCGGGGTGGCGTTGGCCGCAGTGACTGTGCCATGCACCCGGTCAAACACGGGTTTGAGCTTGGCGTAGCTCGCCAAATCAGAGCTCTCGCGGATGTTGTTGTCCCGCTCCAGCGGCGACTTGTAGGGGGGAACATGGGCGGTGAACACCTCGCCGCTCAGCTTGCCATCGGCCCAGGCTTGCGCCGCCAGGGTGTGGGAGCGATGGGCAAGCGCATCTTGCGCCTCGCGGCTTATCTGGTGGCTCTTGGCCATCTGCTCGGCGGTCTGTCCCATGGAGAGGCCGGTGGAGTATTCAGCCACGGCAGGGGGAACCGGCATCAGGTCCTTGAGTCGCAGTGCACGCAGAATATTGAAGCGCTGCTGCAGATTGCGCGCCTTGTTGAGATCCACCAGGGCGCGGGCCAGCTTCTTGCTGACCCCGATGGGCAGCACGGAAGAGGAGTCGGCACCACCGGCAATGGCGATGTCGACCGTGCCGGCCATGATGGATTCAGTGACGTTGGCCACCGCCTGGAAACTGGTGGCGCAGGCACGGGACACGCTATAGGCATCCGTGGTGACGCTCATGCCGGTACCGAGCACGATTTCGCGGGCTATGTTGGGGGCTTCCGGCATCTGCACCACCTGGCCGAACACCAGTTGGTCGATAAGCTTGGGATCGAGGCTGGTACGGGCGAGCAGTTCACTCACCACCAGCTTGCCAAGATCTACCGCAGGCACGCCGTGAAAGGCGGTGGCCTGTTTGGCAAAAGGGGTACGCAGACCCGCCACGACGGCAATCCGTTCGCCCTGGCGAGTCGTCAGTTTCAATGGCTGTTTCATCCTGGCTCCTTGGGTTAAAAGGCAGAGGTCTGACCTCACTGGGCCACATCTTAACAATCCACTCACAAATTTCATACGGCTGATTGAAACTAAATTGCCGTCATCTTGGCCCCCTCCCTCGCCCTCTTGGAACAACTGGAGTATAAAAAGAACAACGTCCATAAAAACAACGGGTTCATCCCATGGCAGCGGCCGAGTTCAGACAACTGAGAGACTATCTGGCAAGCCAGATCCTGGGACAGGGCGCCCTCATAGAGGGGCTACTGATCGCCCTGCTATGTGAAGGACATGTGTTAATCGAGGGGGCGCCCGGTCTTGCCAAAACCCGCGCCGTCAAGGCGCTGGCCAGTGCGGTGGAGGGGCGCTTCGCCCGTATCCAGTTTACCCCCGATCTGCTGCCTGCCGATCTCACCGGCAGCGAGGTGTTTCACCCGCAAGATGCCAGCTTCGTATTCCAGCCCGGCCCCCTGTTCAACCACCTGGTGCTGGCCGATGAAATCAACCGGGCTCCCGCCAAGGTGCAATCCGCGTTGCTGGAGGCGATGGCCGAGCACCAGATAACGGTAGGCAAGAAGAGCTGGCGCCTGCCGCCGCTCTTCATGGTCGCAGCGACCCAGAACCCCATCGAACAGGAGGGGACCTATCCGTTGCCGGAGGCCCAGCTCGACCGCTTCTTGCTTAAATTGATGGTGGATTACCCGAGCCCCGCCATGGAGCTCGCCATCTTGCAGCTCAACGCCCGGGGCGAGCAACTAGCCCCCCCGCCAGTGACCCTGAGTCAGGCCGATCTGCTGGCAGCCCGCACCGGCGTTCAAGAGGTACAGATGCAGGGGCGGCTCGAGCACTATCTGGTGCAACTGGTGTGCGCCACCCGCCCGGGCAGCGGCCTGTGCCCCGAGCTTGAACCCTTTATTGCCGTCGGTGCCAGCCCCAGGGCCAGCATAGGCCTGGCCCGCGCCTCCCGCGCCCAGGCCTGGCTCGCCGGACGGGATTTCGTGCTGCCGGAGGACATACAGCAACTGGCCCCCGCCATACTGCGCCACCGCCTCATTCCCAGTTATCAGGCATTGGCCGACAATCTTGATAACGACACCCTGATAGCCCGGCTACTGGACGCGATACCATGCCCCTAGCAACCCCATGCCCATGACCAGACCGGATGATCCCCGCGCACACCCCGATATTGCCCTCACCCTGGCCCAGTTGCTGGCCATCAGGCTGTGGGCGAGACAGGGGCCGAGGGCTCGCGTCCAACCGGCCCAGCAGGGCAGACTTGGCCGCATGCCGGGGCTCACCTTTCGCGAGCTTCGCGCCTATCAGGCGGGGGATGAGGTGCGCCACATCGACTGGCGGGTCACTGCCCGGCTGGGGCGCCCCTACACCCGACTCTACAGCGAGGAGCAAGATCAGGCCCACTGGCTGCTGATTGATCTCTCCCCTGCCATGTACTTTGGTTCACGGATGCAACTCAAGGCCCGGCTTGGCTGTGAGCTGGCCGCGGCCCTGCTGTGGCAGGGAGAGAAACAGGCCAACACCCTGATCTGCCACGGCGCCGAGCTTCATATCCACCCCCAGCGCGGCTCTCTGGTACCCTTGCTGGAAGCCCTTTGCCATCACTATGACGAGGGGCTGGATCGCACGCCGTTGCAATCCCAATCCCTGGCCCGGACGCTGGCGCGACTCAGCCTGCCTCACGGCGCCAGATTGACACTGATCACCGACCACCAGCCCTGCGATGAGTCGCTCAGTCAGCAGTTGCAACTGCTCGGGCGGCGCCACGACATCCATTGCTGGCAGATCCGGGATCCGCTGGAGGCGAGCCTGCCAAGCCAGGGACGGCTGGCCGTGCAGGCAGGCAGACAGAACGGCTGGCTCGATGCCACTGAGCCTGGCTTTGCTCATCGCTACCAGCTGGCTGCCGAACGTCTGGCCCGCCAGTGCCACCAACAATTACTGCCGCTGGTACAACGCCTCTACCGGCTCGACAACGGCCAGTCGCTGCAACAGCAGTGGCAGGAGGGCGCATGTCGTCTGTTTTGAGCATGCTGCTCGCCAACGCATCCACTGCCGTGGCCACAATCCCGCCCCTCTCACCTCTGACGGCGCAACTGCGTGACATACACCCGGGCCCCATGCTGGTCGCAGCATCAGATCCCCGTATTCAGGGCTGGTGGGGGTTGCTGATCACGCTTCTGATTGCCGTACTGATCGGCATGACGCTGAAAAACCTTGGACGCTATCGCCGCTGGCAGCGACAAATTGACTGGGAGGCGCCGGATCTGGTGCCACGATTGCAAACCGTGCTGCGCGAAGCAGCCCTGCGCCGCTGGCCCGAGGTGCGTACCTTGCAAGGGGATGCCTGGCTCGCGTTTCTGGACAGCAAAGGGGGCTGCCGCTTCAGGGAATTTGCCCTCCAGTGGCCCCAATGGCTCTATGGCCAGGGGGCGCCAAACGCCAAGCAACTCAAGGCACTGCGCTGCGCCTACCTGAGTTGGGGGAGAGCCTGCATCTGGCTGCCATCCGGGATGGCCGTCTTGCTCAACCGCTGGCAGCAAGGTGTCAGGCACCTGCGTGACCGGAGGCCATCATGATCCTCGCCTGGCCCTGGTTTGCGCTGGCGTTGGTGCTGCCATTGCTGGTGCGCTTCGGCCTGCCGCCACTCTCTGCTGACAAACAAAACCGAACCCTGCTGTTGCACGACGGCTTTCCCCTGCTGCGGCCCCATGCCGGCCAGCCACTCTGGCGGATGACGCTGTGCTGGTGCGCCCTGGTGCTGGCCCTGTGCCGTCCTCAATGGCAGGAGCCCCCCCTGGTCACTTACCAGAGCAGCCGGGATCTCATTTTGGCGGTAGACCTTTCCGACAGCATGCGCACCCAGGACATGCTGGATGAGGGGGAGCAGCGGGACAGGCTCAGCGCGGTACGCCAGCAGATAAGCCGACTGATCGAGACGCGCCCCGGCGATCGCATCGCCCTTGTTGTCTTCGCCGATCACGCTTACCTGCTCTCCCCCCTGACCCAGGAGACCAAGGCCCTGCTGACCTTGACCCGTGAGCTCGATTTTGATCTGGTTGGCCGCACCACTGCGCTGGGAGAAGCCATACTGCTGGCTCGCCAGCATGCAGATCCCAAACGCCCCACTGCCCTGCTGCTGGTCACAGATGGCCGCAACACGGCGGGCAGCGCCGATCCCCTGAGTGAGGCCCGGCGGGCTGCCGCCAGCGGCATGACCCTCTACACCCTGGGGGTGGGTGCCGACCCCGATACCTTCGTCGAAGCGCTGCAACCGGCGCAAAGCGACCCTAGCGCAGAGCTGGACGAGGCCCTGCTGCAACAGCTGGCCAAGGTGGGTCAGGGCCGCTATTTCCGCGCCAGGACCCAGGGCGATCTCGATGCAATCAACCAGACACTGGATACCCTGGAGCCTGCCGCCACGGCCCGGACCCGCTATCTGCCGAACCGGGAGCTCTATCCCTGGCCTCTGGCACTCGCCTGGCTGTTGCTGATGTGGCCCGACCGTCTGCACTGGCCCCGCCTGCTGCGTTTGCGCCCCCAACTGCAACAGGGAGACGCTCATGATTGATCGCCATGGCCCCGGATGGCCATCATGGAGCTGATACTGCTACGCCCGCTCTGGCTGCTGGCCCTGTTGCCCTGGTTGTGGCAGGGCTGGCGTCGTCGCAAACAGGCCCCTCTGCTCGCCCCCGCCATGCAGGCCTACCTGCTGCCGGGACGCCACCGCACCCGTCCCTGGCTCTGGCTGGCCTGTCTGCCCGTCATACTGGCTTTGAGTGGCCCCGCCCTGCGCCAGCAGAGCCAGTCCATTGCATCCCCCGCCCTCGACATCTGGTTGCTGGATCTCTCCCGCTCCATGCTGGCCACCGATCTGCTGCCGGACCGGGCAACCCGGGTGCGCCTGCTGCTGCAAGATATGCTGGCCGAGGCCCTCCCGAACAAAGAGGGACGCCCCATCGCCCTTATTCTGTTTGCCGGTGATGCCTACCTCGCCATGCCTGCCACCCGGGATCATGAGGCCATAGCGCTGCTGTTGCCCGACCTGCGTCCGGCCATCATGCCCAAACAGGGGAGCGCCCCCGAGCGCGCCGTGGCGCTGGCCCTCAGCCAGATAGCTCCAGGCCAGCGTGCACGACTGCTGCTGATCAGCGACGGCCTCTCGGCAAGACAGGCTGACCGGATCCGCGCACTCTGGCCCTGCCAGGACGAGCTGTTTTGCCATGAAGGTGCATCGCCACGCCTGGATATATTGCTCGCCAGCGGCGGAAAGGCCAGCCGGTTGCCCCCCGTCTCCGGCGAAGTGCAGGGCTTTGGTGCAGCGCTCGGCCGCGAGCTGCCAGCCCCCGATGTGACGATCATGCAACAGCTTGCACGCGAGCTGGGTGGCCAGTTGCAGTGGTTGCAGGCGGGGCTTCCACGCTTTGCACCGCTCCCCATGACCCAGACATTGACGGCCAATCAGTCGCAGGATCTCGGCCCCTGGTTGTTGCTGCCCCTGCTGGCATTGGCTCTGCTGGCCCGCGTCGGCACACTCTGGCTGCTGTTGCTGGGGGCAGGATTCGGGATCCTCAACCCGCAGCCCTTGCAGGCCGCTCCCACTGCCTCTTTATCCGTGCAGGAGAGCCAGGCCTGGCAAGCCTATCAACAGGGACGCTATCTGGCTGCAGCACGCGACTTCAAGGATCCGATCTGGCGTGGTAATGCCTGGTACAGAGCCGGCGACTATGCCCAGGCTGCCGCCGCCTATGCGAGTGCAACCAGTGCCACTGCTCACTACAACCGGGGCAACGCACTGGTGCAACTCGGTAACCTTGTCGCTGCCGAGCAAGCCTATCTGGCTGCGTTGGCGAAGGAGCCCAATCACGAGGATGCACGCTACAACCTTGCGCTGCTGCGGGCTCAGCCACCGCAAGCGACCCCACAGGCGCAGGATCCCGACCCCATAGACGCTCCCGAGCAAGCTGCCTCGCCGGACAGCCAGCTCCCCCCCTCGCCACCAGTGTTGCTGCTGGAACAGCGGCTGCGCAAAGAGGCTCAGCGCCGTCAGTTGCTCAAGACAGAATGGGGCCAGGAGTACAAAGGAGAAGAGCCTTGGTAAAGAGCGCGCCTCTTCTTCGCCTCTTGCTCCCTTGCTGGCTGCTGCTCTGGCTGTTTGCACACCCAGTGCTGGCAGCGCCGCCACGGGCCGAGCTGCTGCCGGGTGCCGACAGACGCGACTGGTTGCTTATCATAGAAGCGGACGGAGAGCGTCAGAGCAACGAGCTCATCATCACCCCCCTGCTGCGCCAGTTCGCGGTGGGCAAGGTGACCATCAGCCGGGTCACAACGCCGGTCCACAGCCTGACCCGCTGGCAGATCCCGCTGCATACCCTGGATGCCGGTCCCCATATTGTTCCTGCACTGTCACTGGGATCGGAACAGACCACTGAGGTGCCGTTGCCACAACGCAGCCAGACCGGGACTCTTGTACCCGCACCCAGCCAGGCAGCCCTCTCTCCCATCGAATTGCAGGCCAGGGTGCTGCATCAGGGGCCCATCTATCCCGGTCAGCCCTTCATCTATGAGCTCAGCCTCTGGCTGCCAGCCAACATGGAGGCCCCCAATCTCACCGAACCCGACAGTGACGCTTTTACCATACGTCGACTCGGGGATGATCAATGGCAAGCCCCGGCAGGACCGGGATTACCGGGTCGGCTGACCCGCAGCTGGCTGTTGCAAGCCCGAGCCCCCGGACTTCACCCACTGGCCTCGCCGCGTTTTCAGGGCCGTTTGCCGCAGGATAACGGCACCAGCGACCCCCTCTCGGCCAGAGCCGCTACCCTGTTCGTGAAGATTGACAAGGCGCCGGTGCAACCCGTGGCAAGCGAGCTGACCCTGAGCCAGCAGCTGAGTCCGGCTTCGGGCGCCAGGGCCGGCGAGCCGGTGATCCGCACGCTGACGCTGATAATGGAAGGGGGTGATGGCACGCGAGCCTTGTCCCAACTGGCGGGGATCTCTGCGAATATGCCTGCTGGCATGCAGGCAAGGCCGGACGGAGAGCAACAACAGGAGCGCTTTCTGGCCAAAGGGGCGCTGCGTTTCGAGCGCCAGTGGCGTCAGGCCCTCACTGCCACCGAACCTGGCGACTATCTGCTGCCAGCCATAGAAGTGCCCTGGTTCAACACCCAAAACGGGCGCATCGAACATGCTCGTCTACCTGCCATATCGGTGCACATGGATGCGATCACGCCCTCAGAACGCGGACCTGTTGGCCCCAGTGATGAGAGCCTCTACTGGGTTATCTGGGCCCTGCTACTGCGCGCACTCTGGCAAGGGTGGCCACGTTGGCACGCCTTCTACCGCTTGCAACAAACGCTGCAGCGCGCAGATGCAAACCATGCCAGACAGGCTCTGCTAAAGTGGGCCGGTCTGCGCTGGCACCGGCGCCATGCCCACCTCACCACCCTGCCCTGTCGCCAGGATCCCCACCTGGCAGCCAGACTTGCCGCGCTGGAACGGGCCTGTTTCACCGCCCATGGGACATCACTTGACAACCTGGCTTGTTGGCAAGGGCTCGCCGGCCCGCTGTGCGCGTACGAGACATTTGCGATAGCCTATGGCCTCAGGCAGCTGGCACGACGAGGCCACTGATCCCTCAGGATCCCCCATTTAAAAGGAAGCCCAGCGATGGCGTTAGGTTTTTTCAGAAAAAAAGGTGCCACGGTCGGAAAGGATCCAACGGCTTCTCCGGTCTATGAAGGCATGGCAGACAAACAAACCAAATACGAGGCTCTGGTGCATGCCCTGCACGGGGACATCTACCGCTACGCCTACTGGCTGTGCCGGGATCCCCAGGTGGCGGAAGATCTGGTGCAAGAGACCTTCCTGCGCGCCTGGAAGGCCATTGATACTCTGGTCGATGACAAAGCCGCCAAGGCTTGGCTCATCACCATATTGCGGCGGGAGAACGCCCGTCGTTTCGAGCGCAGGCAATTTGATCTCATCGATCTCGACGAGCATCCCCAGAGCGATCCGGATGCCTTGCACAGCGAGCAGGAGATGGAGCACGAATGGCTTAGACGCCATATCGCCCGGCTGCCCGCCGAATATCAGGAACCCTTGCTGCTGCAGGTGCTGGGGGGATTCAGCGGCGACGAGATAGCGACGCAGCTGGGATTGAACAAAAATACCGTCATGACTCGCCTGTTTCGGGCCCGCAACCAGATCAAAGAGGCCATGGAGTCAAAGACACAACAAAGAGGACATACCCATGGATGAGCTGGAATTTCGCCGTCGGGCCATCACCCATCCACTGGAACAGACTCCCGAGTTTCTCGAGGCGGCGCAGGCTTCCCCTGCCAATCGCAAGCACATGGACGAGATGAAACAGCTGGATCGTCACCTGCATCAGGCCATGAAGGTCGAGGTTCCGGCAGGGTTGGCCGAGCGTATTTTGCTCAGGCAAGCGCTGGAGGCAGAGCCAGAAAGGGTTGTCCCGCTGCCATCTCGCCCACGCACCAGCTGGCGTATGCTGGCCATGGCAGCGTCGGTCGCCTTCCTGCTTGGCATGAGTACCCGCTGGTTAAGCTGGCCACTGACAACACCGGGAGAGCTTTCCCTCGGTCAAGTCGCCATGGCTCACGTCTATGGGGAGGAGCCCTTCATCAAGGATGTGGATGAGAAGGTAAGCCTGCGTACCATCAACGCCAAAATGGAAAAATATGGCGCCACCCTGATGGGCATGGAGGGGTTGAAGGTCACCTATGTCAATCACTGTGCTTTCTACCAGGGGCCGGCGCTGCACATGGTGATCCAGGGCAAGATGGGGCCTGTCACCCTGTTTCTGGTACCCAAGCATGTGCCACTCACCCTTGAGCCTAACTTCGATGATGGCCAGCTCAAGGGAGAGATAGTGCCGCTCAAGGGAGCCAACATGGTGTTGATCGGGGATATGCAGGAGTCACTGAACCCGGTGGCGCAGGAACTGGAGTCCCGTTTGCACTGGTCGATTTAACCGGGTTTAACGCGATCCTAACTCAGGCGGCGTCGTGTCCGTTATACGAGCAGACAATCCGGTTGTCTGCTCGTTCTTCTCCTTTAACGCCACAATCCTCACCCATTAGCGCCCAATCACCACAAATAGCAAAAATTATTTTTGTGATGCAGATCAGCATCAACGTTCAATTTTTACTCAATAACTGGCAAAAGAGACTGTTTAAACGCCAAGTTAAAACAAATGATTAACACAATAGACGCTTTTATGTATTCTGCTGTCACTGGTCTGATTTCTTACCTCCTACCAGAACCATAGAATCACGCCAGAATTGAATGGGAAGAAGCTGAAATAACAACAGATCTTGTCGTATACGGTGGCAAAAAAGCCCTGATGCTGACAGAAAATCTGC
>Ga0115550_1000319_pt1 | contig 41112 bp, 37 predicted proteins | sample COGITO_mtgs_1005_FD_87177 | JGI IMG/M metagenome (GOLD analysis project Ga0115550, IMG submission 87177) | Pelagic marine microbial communities from North Sea - COGITO_mtgs_100511 | ecosystem: Environmental > Aquatic > Marine > Epipelagic | place: Germany:Helgoland, sampling site Kabeltonne...
CCATAATTTATTACGGTTAAAGGAAAATAAATAAAGTTGTGTTATTTGGTTAGCACTTGTATTCATGCAGTGAAAGGTACTGCTTTTTTAAAAAACACCTCTGTTAATAGGATTTTAGAATTTGACGTTGGAAGTAAATTAACAGAGGTGTTTTAACCAAATTGAATTAAACTGTTTAAATATATATAAAAAAGATTAAACAAAAAAATGATTCTGTACTTTTCGACAAAAGCTTAAACAAAATTACAGCAATTTAGACCTTAGATCAAATGTAAGGGAAAGCAGGATAGAAGATTCGACAGATTTGCGTATTTTTGTTTTTATAATTACTATTCTATGACTACTACTTTTGTTGCCAATGTTGTTATCATTACCACACTAATTGTTTGCGTCTTTATTATTCGCGACATGAACAAGCAATAAATTTTGAAGGTAAAAGATCTACATGCTTGGATAGATAAATGCATCTACGTTCTCATTTTTATGAATGTTGGTGCCATGATATTAGAATCTCATTTAAGTCTAAGGCTAGCTTATGCTTCTTATTTTCAGGTCTTTGAAATTATTTCAATCGTTATTTTTAGTGCTGAATACTTGTATCGTATTGGATATGCTATTTATCAAAATGGTTTCGCTGGTGCGTTTCAATACATCTTTAGCTTTTTTGGTCTGATTGATTTAATCTCTATACTACCATTTTATCTCAACCAATTCATCAAACTAGACGGACGCTTTTTACGAATATTACGCCTATTTCGTTTAACAAGAATATTTAAATTTGGTCGAAAGAGTAATTCCCTCAAAGTATTTACCAAGGCATTATTTTCTGTTAAAAATGAACTTGTATTCACCCTGTTTTTATCCGTATTAACAATTTTATTTTCTGCCTCGGCGATATACTACCTAGAATACGATGCACAACCTGAAAAATTTTCAAGTATTACAGAATCTATTTGGTGGGCAACTGTTTCTTTGGCAACGGTTGGTTATGGGGATGTTTACCCTATAACCGTTGGAGGTAAAATATTTGCTTCGCTTATTTCGCTGGTCGGTATTGCGATTGTTGCGATACCTACGGGTGTAATTAGCGCTGCTTTTGTGGAAGAAATATATAAAGCGCGTGTGAAACGCAAACAATAAAACATACTTAAAAATGTACGTTATTTACCCAAATAACTAAGTCCAAAATTTTCCATGAAAAAAATAATCGTAGTCGGGTCTGGTTTCTCCTCAATTTCAGTCGCTTCATATTTAGCCAAAGAAGGACATGAAGTTGCTGTATATGAAAAAAACAGCACTCCTGGAGGTCGAGCACGTCAGTTCAAAAAAGACGGATTTACCTTTGATATAGGGCCATCTTGGTATTGGATGCCCGATGTGTTTGACAGTTATTTTGAGGATTTTGGTAAAAAAGTAAGCGACTATTACACCTTAGAAAAATTAGATCCTGGCTATGAGGTCTATTTTGACAAACAAGAATCCATTAAAATTGGAGATTCACTTGAAAAGATATACACTGCCTTTGAAAAAGAAGAGGCAGGCAGTTCTATTCCATTAAAACGATTCATTAAAAAGGCCGAAGACAATTACAATATTGCCATTAAAGATTTGGTTTATCGACCTGGTATTTCCCCGCTAGAACTGGTTACTCCAGCTACCGTTAAAAAAGTAGGTTATTTTCTTAGTACCATCAAACAAGAGGTGATGAAAGAATTTAACAATCCACGATTGGCACAAATACTCCAATTTCCTGTTCTCTTTCTTGGCGCTAAACCCAGTCAAACTCCTGCCTTTTACAATTTTATGAATTTTGCAGACTTTGGTTTGGGAACCTGGCATCCAGATAAAGGGATGTATTCTGTGGTAGAGGGAATGGTTCGCTTAGCCAAAGAGCTAGGGGTAGAGTTTCACACCAATCAAACGGTAGAAAAAATCCTTGTTGAAAAAGGAAAAGCAGTTGGAATTGTCGCCAATCAAGAAATCATCCATGCAGATATTGTCATTAGTGGTGCCGACTATCACCACTCTGAAAGTTTACTTGAACCAAAATATCGCGCCTATTCTGAGCAGTATTGGGACAAGAAAACATTTGCCCCTTCTTCTTTGTTATTTTTTGTTGGTTTAGATAAAAAGCTAAAAAATGTTTCACATCACACCCTCTTCTTTGATGTTGATTTTGATGCCCATGCAGCCGACATTTACGACAAGCCTAAATGGCCCGAGAGCCCTCTTTTTTACGGGAATTTTCCTTCCATGACAGATGCTTCTATGGCACCAGAAGGAAAAGAGGCTTGCTTTTTACTCATCCCCATTGCTCCAGGTTTGGAAGACACCCCTGAATTGCGGAAAAAATATTTTGATCTTGTAATCGATCGATTAGAACACCTAACTGATCAAAGTGTTCGTGATGCGGTTTTATTCAATGAATCTTTCTGTGTCAATGATTTTGTGGAAGAATACAATTCCTATAAAGGAAATGCTTATGGAATGGCCAATACCCTGTTGCAAACAGCATTCTTGCGGCCAAAGTTAAAGAGTAAAAAGGTGAAGGATTTGTATTTTACTGGTCAGCTAACTGTTCCTGGTCCTGGGGTTCCTCCGTCGCTAATTTCGGGGAAGATTGTAGCCAACTTGGTGTCTCCCCCCACCACCAAATAAGTGTCCATTGACTTTCTTTTTCCAGAAGAACAGAATCTAAAATTTTGATGTTTTTAGTCAAGGTTTCATCATAGCTTAAGAGCTGTTCATTGATTTGATTCCACAACTCAAGACGCTTGAATAAATTATATTTAACAAAGCGATCCTGCTGAACATATTCTCGGTTCTCAACCCAAAATGCATTGTCTTCAACCTCTATCTGATCTAAATCAAAAACCCATTGATTGGCCAGGCGCGATCTGTACTCATCGACAAAGGTCTTTTCTTCCTTGTCTGTATTGATCATCAAATACTTTAAATCTGTTCCATCGTAATTGTCGTTGACCAAACGACCAATATCTGATCCTAAAAAACGGAAGGTTCCATCCAGTTTTATAGCATCGTAAACAACTCGTGGAGGATTAAAGGGATCTCTATTGGTATAAAAAGCCATAGGAGAATAATAAAAGTCATCTTCCTCTTCATACACCAAAAAAATACTGTCGTTATCTACTTCCCAACGACGGTATTGTTGTAGGTACATGTCGGTTACCCACTCATTTTGAGCGATGTACTCTCGGGTGTATTCCCGCATTTCCATCAACTCATCTCTAAGGCCGGAGAGGTTGTCAATATTTGAACCACGGTCATCAAAATCTTCCCCTTGCTGTTCTACAGAAAAGGAAACCAAAACACCAAAGAAGACAATTAAAAACTCTACAAAACCTTTCTTTAAACGGTCGTAAAAATCGCGTACAGAAAATCGATCTCCAATGGTAAATAATTGAAGAAACCAATTCAATTCTTTTCTTTCGCTACCCTTTTCTTTACTCATTTAAATATAGTTGTTGCAAAGGAATTAATCCTTTTCGCTCTCCAAATATACAAAAGACTTTTGCACATCAAAGATTTCTTCTATCAGACCGATTAAAAACTGTTCAAAATCTTGTAAAAATGCAGGATCAATTTGTTGTTGATTTCTTGATTTTGGAAGGTCCTTTCTGATTACAGCTAAAACATTTGCCAGGGGAGTTTTCAATGAAATTATTCCCGTCTCAAAGACAGTATCCATTGGATAGTGAACTTGTTGAGACCAGGCATATAAGAGTACTTGAAAAAGTGGCTGGCGTTTATATTCTCCCACGAAATCTTCCCAACCGTTCCAATATAACTTTGCTTCATCAATGACACCTGTCTTATAATCAATGAAGCGTAAAACACCGTTAAAACGATCAATTCGGTCGATTGTACCAACAATCTTTACGGGAATACTATGTGACGAAATGGAAAGGTCAACGGTAAACTTCTTTTCAACTTCCAAAATTATCAAATGATCACCCTTCTTAACCAATTGCATTTCTTGGGTTAAAAACGCTTTAAGAGAACGCTCATAGGCCGCCAGTATCAAATGATTCTCTCCTGTTGGCTTATCGGTCTGAGGATATACTTTTTTATAAAAAGATAAAAGTACCGAATGAAGTTTGGCTAACATTTCATCATAAAAAACAAGCTGCATGGGCTTCCCAACAAAAGGAGTATAAAGCTCTTCCAAAGTTTCATGAATAATATTCCCCCGTTGAAAATGAGACAAAACTTTTTCTGTTTCAATGGGCGGTCTTATGCCCAAAACATAGCGCAAATAAAAATCCATTGGATTGACTAAATAACTACTCAATGAGGTTGGGGAAAATCCTTTAATAGCTACTTCTTTGATTTGGGTTAAAATGGCTTTGTTCTTTTTAATCTCCTGCGGCGGATTCTCTTGAACAACAATATTTCTCGATGCCTGATGATCACTAAAAGTATGCTCTGGAAGTTTTGTCAATTCCAATTGACGAATAAACCTACTTTTTTCACCAGCATTGAGACCTTCACTTGTTGCGTTGTACAATAAATGAATGTTTTTTGCTCGTTGTATAATGCGGTAAAAATGGTAAGTATAAATCGCGTCATTGTCTAAAAAAGTGGGGAGGCCAAAATGTTTTTTTAGAGCAAAAGGGAAAAAGCTTTGATCGTTTTTTCCCACTGGCAAAATACCTTCATTTACATTGGTAATGATGATGGTTTCAAAATCCAACACACGGGTTTCTAGCATTCCCATCAGTTGCAAACCTTGAACAGGGTCTCCTTTAAAATCGATGGTTTGTAATTGTATCCCTTCTTTCAATAAAAACATAACTGCTGGAATTGAAACAACAACTGATTCGGTTTGAAGTTGCACCTTGGTAAGAAGAATCAATTTTCGCAATCCAAGAAGTGTTGCCTGGCTAAGCTCTGTTGATTGCTGGGCAGAAAAGATTTTTAGCAAGTGGTCTATTAAAGCTAAGCTTTGATCTAGGAGAACAAATGCATCCTTTGGCACAGTAATTAATACCTCTCCTAAAGGTTTTTTAACAAAGGATCTAAGAGACTTAAATGCTGTCCTTGCGGAATATTGCCGCTCTAATAACACTAATTTTTCTTTATTCGTATCACTCTCTTTAAATAACTGTCTCCGAATGGGGGGATAATTTAATACACCTAATAATTGTTTTCGTTCGAACCCCTCTTCATTGTATGAGGAATGTAGGGTCAAAAAATCAATGAAAAAATGCGTTATGGGTAACTGAGCAATAGGATACCCCATAGTAACATTCCAATGGCGTTGAGTCAAGGGCAAATGTGATAATACGGGGAGTAACATGGATTCATCTCCTAAAATTATCGCCGTCGAATTGGGAGATGAAGAAGATTCTTCAAGTAACCATCCAACATATTGTGCTTGTTCTATACTGCCAGAAAAACCTACAGCTTTTATATTTTTTGAAGTACTAAAAAAAGTTGAATTAAACGAACTTGGGTGTTTTCGATAGTGGGTCCATTCGTTTTGATATTTCCGAATAAATCGAGAAGACGCATGAATTGGGTTTTCATAAAGAGCCTTGTCCAGATCCCACAAGATCTCACCTTTCCCACTGGTTAAAAACTCTTGGAATATATATTCTTCAGATATATTCAAGGCGTTAAAGCCAACAAAATAATGTTGCTTTTGGGTTTGGTCCATATAGATTTGGAGAGAATCTAGGGCTTCTCTATACAGCATACCCATGGTTCCCCATTGTTTCTCCACCAGCTTATTCTTGAATTCATCGTATATGCTTGGTAAAGCTACCCAAAAGGTCTCATCAAAAGAGAATGTCTCCTCTTGATCGTTGAGTGATTCGAGGGCATAATAGTCACCAACATTGGCGAGAATTGTCGCTGGATCGACTTGATAAGCATCAATGTCATTGAAATCTTTAAGTAAACGAGAAGCCCATTGCAAGTAATCCTCAAAGCTGTCTTGTTTCTCCTTGTCAACACACTGCTGATAAGCAGTATATAGGGTAAATACTTGCTGTATTTGAGGTGCTTTCTTGAGTTGAGATAGGTTACCAACAAATTCTTCAATACTGAAAATTTGAGGAGAAAATTGAGGAGAATCTATTTGTTGAAGAAAATGATTCGTTAGAAAAACTTTTGCTCGCTTACTGGGTAGCACAACAATAACATCTGATAGAGATTGGTGTTTGGACTGAATGGTTTTTACGACTTCGGCTAAAAAAGGAATCACTATTCGAATTTTTAATTAAAGTAATACCTATTTATGGAATGGACGAATATGAGCAAAAAAAAATGCCTTGTAAAACAAGGCATTTTTTATTCAGTGAATAAAAGATTATTCTTTCCCTACGGAAAACTGTACTCTTCTATTTATTTTTCTTCCTTTGGCAGTATCGTTGTTACCAATTGGTTTATCTTCTCCAAATGATGCCGTAGAAAGGCGACTTGCGTCAGCTCCAGCAGCTACTAATGCATTGTATACAGAGGTAGCACGAGATTCAGATAGTTTAAGATTATATCCTGAACTTCCATCACTTGAAGCGTGTCCTTCAACAACAAATGCTGCCGTTGGGTAGCTTTCTAAAATTCCTTTTATTTTTTCAATAACTTTGGCGGAGTCTGCTCCAACTATCTCAGCACTTTCGGCTTTGAAGCGGATCATTGTTCCTTCAGTATTCAATGTTTCTATAACATCTTGCGGTAATTCTGGACAACCGTTGTTAGCGGCAATACCGGCTAATTCAGGACAAGAGTCATCTTTATCAGCAATCCCGTCACCGTCACTATCTGGCCAAGGACATCCATTGTTAGCGGCAGCGCCTGCTTCTTCTGGACATGCATCATCTTTATCGCTAATACCATCACCATCAGTATCGGGACAACCACCCATTTGAGCAGTACCCGCACGGTTTGGACATGCATCTTCTATATCAGAAAGACCATCGCCGTCAGAATCAGGGCAACCGTTCATTTCAGCAGAACCAGCTCTATTTGGGCAGGCATCATCTTTATCTGTAATTCCATCACCGTCAGAATCTGGACATCCTCCAAACTCTTCTAGACCAGCAACTTCTGGACAAGCATCATTTTTGTCATATACACCATCTCCATCTGTGTCAACTCCACCATATTTGAAGTTTACACCTAGATAATGTTGAAAATTTGTCAAGCCTGTTTCTGACTCAACGCTGTGGTTGTAGTTAGCTTGATATGAAATACCTAAGTTGTCATTTTTCCAATAAACCAATCCACCACCTAAAGTGAACCCGAAATATTGCTCATCACCTAGCCAGTTGTAGTTAGCTCCTACTTCTGTAAAAGGCTCCCATGTAGAACTCTTCTTTGCAAGAGAGTTGCGCACAACTAGATTCAATGAAGCAAAATTTGTTGTATTGATTGATGTATCACCAAGTTTTGATAACTGATTGAAACTAAATCTACTTGAGAGAGAGAATCCATCAGTAATGTATCTTGATACACCCAGCGTAGATAGTGAAGATACATTCCAGTGGTTGGTGTTGTAAAATTCACTAAACCATTTACCAGTCTCTGCCCCAAATTGGTTGGGTACGGCATTGGTTGGATAACTGTCCACAGCATTAATACCAAATGTAACGACCCAAGGGTTGTTCTCATCTTGTGCTTGTGCTACAGAAGTAACAACAAGAAGTAGGATAAAAAATAAATCTTTGATTAATTTTTTCATGGTTAATATTTATTATATTCCTCAAAAATAATAGTTAAAGTCGAGTTAACAAAGGAATTTAAAGGGTTTATCTCTATTTTTTGACCTCACAAGCTTCTAGGACATCCATTTGACTTTCCATTGTTTTTGACAAATAGATCAAATAGCCCGTTGTTGCTTTCCCTGTTACTTGATTTACCGCTTCACAATAGCCTTTAATTTGGGTGAAATGCTCCTGTTTTTGTACTCCTGTTTTGTAATCCAGCACAACAGCCTCTTGTTCATTGATTACGATACGATCTGGACGGAGAATTTGTGCCTGATTTAATAATATTGTTTGCTCATTTAAAACGGAGTATTTTTTTGAAAAATAGGTGGATAATTTGGGGTGTTCGACTATCTTTTTAAACATCTTGGCGTATAATAGCATGTCCTCTTTGGAGAAATCGCCACGGTGGTATCCATCTTCCAATACAGTGTCAACATCTTCAGCATAATCAATTTGTGCAAACAACGCATGAATAAGTAGACCAAAATCTTTGGCCTCATCTCCATCCTTACTCTGTTCTAATTGCCAAATTAAATGATCTTCATAAGGATGTTTTGACACTGGTTCAATTGTTGATTTTGGGGATAAAAAAGCAGCGGTAGAGGGTTGTTGAATCTGTGGCTTTTCGCCCCAGTTAAATGAATTATACTCTCTAGAGCTGTCCTGCTGTAGAAGAAATTCTTTCAAAAAACCAGCATATGAAATTGTTCCCTTTTTAGGCTCTTTCGTTACAATATACAATTGATCTACAGCCCGTGTTGTTGCCACGTAAAATGTATTCCAAGCATCTATCTCCTCTTCCCGACGAATGCGCTGAAAACAGGCTTCACCTGTTTTTCCATAGTGCTCCAAGCGTTTGGAAAGATTGATCCAAGCCAATGGAAATTGTTCCCCAAAAAAAGAGGTGGTATCCAACCATATTTTACGCTGGTGGTTTGGATGTATGGGTTCGTCAGCATAAGGAAAAAAGACAACGGGAAATTCTAAGCCCTTGGCTTGATGAATTGTCAATACCCTGACACCATGACTGGCGTCGGCCATAGGCAAGGCTTTAAATTGCCCTTCTTTTTCCCAAAAATCAACAAAGGCCTGTGGGCTTGAATTTTCATTTTGACAAAAATTAAACAGCAAGTCCAAAAAACTTTGCACAAAAGGCTCATTTGTTTGAAGGTTTGGAAAAACAAAACACAACTGTTCTACTACATCATAAAGAGAATACAATTCAAAGCGCTTTAAGTCAAATTCAATCCCTTCTTCTTTCCATAGTTTTGCAATGGGCTGTTCCATTTTTTGCGTCACAAAATCGTGTTGATCCATTGCCCTTTGTTTACTTGTATACAAAAAATCTAGGTGATTTTTTTTAAACATCAAATGAGTAGGTTTGACATGCATATAAATCACCGTAAGGAGGAATTGAACCAAGGGTGATTTCCCAATAACAAGTGAATCAGAAGAAATTACAGGTAAATTATTTGAAGAGAGTAATTGGGCTAGCTGCTCTGCTTGCTTCCTCTTTCTGACCAAAACAGCCATCTCACCGTATAGAGTTCCTTCTCGATGACAGCTTTGAATTAATTCAAGCACTTTGTTGGCATAGGCCGTTTTATCCTTTTCAATTTCTTCAGCGTTCAAAACATCAATTTGGACATAGCCTCCGGCTTTATTATTTGTTTTTTGTTGAGCACTTGCCCCAAAAATAAGCTTGTTCTCTGTGTAGGTTAAATAACCTTCCAAAAAGGCATAGAGAGCGTTATTGAAGTTGATGATCTCTGTAGTACTTCTGTAGTTGGTTGCCAGATAAACTATTTCTTTTTTAATTGGAAAAGGCTCATCGTCCCCCAATAGTCCCACAAACTGATCAACATCTCCTCCCCTCCAACGATAAATCGATTGTTTTGGATCCCCAACCAACAATAGCTCTCCGCTTTTCCCATTTACATCTTGACTAACAAGAGCATTTTCAATAAGAGGGATTAAGTTCTTCCATTGTAATTTTGAGGTGTCTTGAAATTCATCTAAAAAATAATACCGATAATTCTCCCCCAACCGTTCGTAAATAAAAGAAGCTGGATGAGTTAAAATTTCCTTGGCAATTCGTTCATTGAAGGTTGAAAGCAAGACAGTATTCTCTTCTTTTTGCTTGAATTCTAACTGCTTTGCTAGCCGTGCTAAGAGCCGCAAGGGAACCCATTGCTTTTTGATGTCGTTCGTCAATAGAAAAACATAATAATTTTCTAATGCTTCTTCATAATCAGACAGAAGACCCGGCAACAATTGTTCTATTAGTTGCTTTTTATCCTCATCAATTTTTGAAGGGTAGATCCCTTTCCCTTCCTGTAAGTTTTGATGAAATTTGCCGCTGTCCAAACCGTCAAAATCTCCTTTTGATAATTTTAAAAAACGATTGTAAAGCGTGCCATAAGAAAAATCTTCTGCGGAAAGTCCATTAGCATTTAATTGATCAATGACTTTTTTTCCTTTCTTTACTAGGGTCTGTTTTAAGGCTTTATTCTTATGGACAATATATTGTTGTTGCGCTTTTTTTTGCGATTCACTCAAAGCAGCAATGGCTTTTATCTCTTGACGATCGTTTTCATTTAAAAGAAGTTTCGCTGCGAGGAATAAACTTTGTTTGATGTCCCAACTCGTCCCTTCATCTTCCATTTTATCGTAGGTGTAATTCTCTAAAATTTGAGTAATTTCTTCCTCTTCACCAACACTATTTAAGAGAGAATCAACAGTTTCTTGAAGCATTACATCGACCTGAAGAGCCACATTAAAATTATACGACAAACCCAAGTCTTTGGCGAAGGAACGGATGACACGGTGGGTGAAACTGTCTATCGTAATGACATCAAATGCAGCATAATCATGTAAGATGGCATGCATGGCGTGTCGCGAACGCTTCATCAATACAGCAGAATCCACGTTCAAACTGTTCATTATATTGACAGCCATGGGATCGTTGGACAAGCTCTTTTCTGATGTAGCAAATGCGTGCAACTGTTTTAAAATTCTGAATTTCATTTCAAACACTGCTTTATTGGTAAAAGTCAATGCCAACATACGATGAAAACCATCGCCATATTGCCCTCCTAACAAGGTTTCCAAATACTTTTGAACCAATAAAAAAGTCTTCCCAGAGCCTGCAGATGCATTGTAAATATGAAAAGAAGGTGAAATGTGCTGAATTTCCATGATGCATTAAATGTAATTAATCTTTAGATTTGTAGACTAATGATTAAAAAATAAAGATATGGCTTTTGAATTACCACAACTACCTTATGCTTATGATGCCCTCGAACCGCATATTGATGCTCGAACGATGGAAATTCATCATGGAAAACACCACAATGGTTACACAACTAATTTAAACAATGCAATTGCAGGAACTGAATTAGAAGGAAAATCCATTGAAGAAATCTTAACAACGCTTGATCTAGACAATGGAGCAGTAAGAAACAATGGAGGAGGATTTTTCAATCACTCCCTTTTCTGGTCTACAATGGGCGCAAATGCAGGCGGTGCACCAACAGGAGCATTGGCTGAAGCAATTGACACGGCTTTTGGATCGTTTGAGGCGTTTAAAGAAACTTTTAGCAAAGCCGCAGCAACTCGCTTTGGTTCTGGATGGGCCTGGCTTTGTGTCCACAAAGGAGGTAAACTAGAGGTTTGCTCTACCCCAAATCAAGACAATCCACTAATGCCTGGGATTGGTTGCGGTGGTTACCCAATACTCGGCTTAGATGTTTGGGAACACGCTTATTACCTAAATTACCAAAACCGTCGTCCAGATTATATCAATGCATTCTTTAATGTAGTTAACTGGGAGGCTGTGAGTGCTTTATATGCAGCTCAATTGTAAAACGTTACGTTCGTTTTTGAAAAAGTGAAGAGGACCTAGTGTCCTCTTTTTCTTTGGGCTAAAATGGATATAAAATAAAAAAGGAGGAATAAATTCCTCCTTTTTTGCCCCAAATCTTACCATGAACTTAACCTACTTATGTTCTGGTGATGTAAAGATGCCTTTTCTGGTAATAGTTTAATTAAAAAATCGATTAAATACATAATTTAACGATTAAGTGCTAATATGCGCGTTCAGATTTGCCTTCATAGTAATTCATAAATGCCCGATTAACTACACGATTCCCTCCAGGAGTTGGGTAATCTCCACTAAAATACCAATCGCCCTTATGATCGGGACAGGCTTGATGCAGACCCTCTATTGTTTGGAAAATTAATTTTACTGGACACTCAATGGATGAATGGGTTAATAATTGCGCTATTTTATTGGACACCTCTAATTGTGCAAAAGGAGCGTACAATGCTTTAACATGGTTTTCGGCTTCAGCGGTCTCATTTGCGACACTGTCTTGACAATTGGCATAAATAGTATCTAGGGTTGTTGCTAGAGTCCCATTTTCTTCATGCAGGGCAATTGCAGCTTGAAAAGCGATAAAATCTTCTAGTTTTGCCATATCAATTCCATAACAATCGGGGTAGCGAATCTGAGGAGCACTGGAGACGACCACAATTTGTTTTGGAGACAATCTATTGAGCATGGTCAAAATACTCTTTCGAAGCGTTGTTCCCCGTACAATACTGTCGTCAACGATCACTAAATTGTCCGATGGTTTAACCACGCCATAGGTAATGTCATAGACATGAGCGACTAAATCGTCACGGCTACTGTCGGCTGTAATAAATGTACGAAGTTTGGCATCCTTAATGGCGATCTTTTCAATCCTTGGACTTAGGTTCAACAGTGCCTTTAGGCGCTTTTTATCCATTTGATCGCTTTCAATTTCTTTGGTGATTTGAGTTTGCAAATGCTTCTGCGCTGCGCCCACCAAACCATAAAAAGAGGTTTCGGCTGTATTGGGGATATAGGAAAAGACCGTGTTTTTAAGATCATGTGAGATCGCCTCCAAAACCTGAGGAAAGAGTTGGTCACCTAAATTTTTGCGTTCAGTATAGATAGATGCATCACTTCCTCTTGAAAAGTAAATACGTTCAAAAGAACAGGATTTTTTTTCTAAAGGCCTGAGAACTGGCTCAATAGAAACTTTACCGGACTTTTTTACAATAATGGCATGGCCAGGGTCCAATTCTTTAATGCTCTCTATGGGTACATTAAAAACGGTTTGTATGACCGGCCGCTCTGAGGCTATAACAACCATTTCGTCGTTTTCACAATAAAATGCTGGACGAATCCCAGCAGGATCGCGAAGAACAAAGGAATCTCCATGTCCAAGCATACCCGCCATGGCATAGCCACCATCCCAGTTTTTTGCCGCTTTGCGTAAAATCTTTGCAAGATTTAAACGCTCCGCAATTTGAGGAGAGGCTTCAAATTTATTAAAACCCTCTTTTTTAAGCCTTTTGTAGATTTTAGCAACCGCATCATCTAAAAAATGACCTATTTTTTCCATTACAGTAATGGTATCTGCCCTTTCCTTTGGGTGCTGACCAAGACTAACCAAGTTTTCAAATAATTCATTGACATTGGTCATATTGAAATTACCTGCAACAATTAAGTTCCGATGCATCCAATTGTTTTGCCGCAGAAAGGGATGTACACTTTCAATGCTATTTTTTCCAAAAGTTCCATAACGAACATGACCTAACATCAACTCCCCTAAATAAGGAACTTCATGCTTCAATTGCTCAGCATCTTTGAGCAATGCTGGCTTTTCTTCAATCACCTCTTGAATTCGTTCACTAATTTGATTGAACACATCTTGTATGGGCTGCTGTTCACATGAACGGATACGACTAATATATCTTTCCCCTTGATTCATGTCAAATTTAATGCTGGCAAAACCTGCACCGTCTTGGCCACGGTTATGCTGCTTTTCCATCATCAAATACATTTTGTTGATACCATACAGTGCTGTACCGTACTTTTCTTGGTAATAGGCCAATGGCTTTTTTAAACGGATGAGGGCAATTCCACATTCATGCTTTATAGCATCACTCATAAGTTCAACGTTTTATCGTTCCAATTAAAATGCGTTAATGCTCTAAAATCAAGTATCCGTTTTTCTAATTCAGTGTTTTGCACTTTCTCAATTGCTTCTACACCAAAGGCTTCTACCGTAAAGGAAGCAAAAACAGATCCAACAACTAAGGCTTGTTTTAAGCTGTCGAAATCAATGGAATCAACTTGGGTTAAAAACCCTGCCAATCCACCAGCAAAGCTATCTCCAGCTCCAGTTGGATCAACCACCTGATCGATTGGAAAGGCAGAGGCGATAAACACTTTTCCTTCTCCATAGAGCTGTGCTCCATGTTCTCCTTTTTTAATGATTACGTATTTCGGACCCATGGCTTGGATTTTTGCTGCCGCTTTGGTCAAGGAATATTCTCCTGTAAGCAATTGAGCTTCTTCGTCATTAATGGAAATTAAATCGACCATTGCTATGACTTCGTCCAATTCTTCACGAAAGTGTTCCATCCAGAAATTCATGGAATCTAACAAAACAAAACGCTTGCTTGAATCCAATTGCTCTATAGCCATTTTCTGCACCGAGGGGTGCAAATTTCCAATCACAACAACCTGACTATCTTTGAAGGTTTCAGGAACTTTAGGTGTAAAATTTTCCAGCACATTCAATTGAGTGTCTAGGGTAGTTCGAGTGTTCATGTCGTCGTGGTATCTCCCTCGCCAAAAGAAGGTTTTCCCGCCAGCGACCTTTTCTACTCCGGTTGCATCAATGCCTAAGTTGATTAATTTTTCTAAATCTGTAGTAGCAAAATCGTCACCTATCACTGATACTAATCCGCAGTTGATTGAAAATTTTGTTGAAGCCAAGGCGATGTAGGTAGCCGCTCCGCCCAAAATGCGATCTACCTTGTTGAAAGGTGTCTCAATGGCGTCATAGGCCATGGTACCTACAACCAGTAATTTTTTATTCATATACAAAAATAAGCTTCTTTTGTTACCCTCGAAAACAATTTGCAATTGCTTTTTACTTTTTTTGCACAGACTGTTCATAATAGTGATCGTGCTCGATCGCCATATTCTTTGCAGCCTCGACTGCTAAATGATCACAGCGTTCATTTTGCGGATGATCGTTGTGTCCTTTTACCCACTGAAAACGTACGTTATGCTGGGCATATATCGCCAAAAATCGTTTCCACAAATCAGGATTTTTCTTCCCTTTGAATTGCTTTTTCACCCATCCAAACACCCATTTTTTGTCGATAGCTTCAATCACATACTTGGAATCTGAAAAGACCAACACATCCATGGGGTGTTGTTTTAACTTCTCTAAGGCTTCAATAACCGCCAGTAGTTCCATTCGGTTATTGGTGGTGTATTTAAAACCTCTTGAAAATTCTTTGATGTAATTTTTTCCCACCCACTCAATAATGATCCCATAGCCACCAGGACCTGGATTCCCCAAAGCAGAACCATCGGTATAAATATGAATGCTTGCCATTAAGCCAATTGTTTTTCAATTATTAAAGGGAAATACTTGTATTCTAGGGACTGTACTTTTTTTGCAATTTGTGCAGGGGTATCTTGAGGAAGAAGGGGGACAGTGGCCTGAAAAATAACAGCGCCCTCGTCATATTGCTCATTCACAAAATGAATGGTTATTCCTGACTCTGTCTCTTTTGCTTGTTTAACGGCAGTGTGGACATGCATACCATACATGCCTTTACCTCCATATTTTGGTAATAATGCGGGATGAATATTGATGATTTTATTGGTAAAATTTGCAATCAATTCCACTGGAATTTTACGCAAATAGCCCGCCAAGACAATTAAATCTGGGGAATGAGTTAGACAATAGTCCAATAAAAAATTTGGAGAAGAGGCATCAAACCAATGACAGGGTGTGTCGAGCGCTTGCGAGCGTTGAAAAACTCCTGCATCTTTCTTGTTGCATAAAACACTATGAACGCTTGTGGAGGGCTGTTTTTGAAAATATCGGATGATGTTTTCGGCATTTGTTCCTCCGCCTGAAGCTAAAATGATGATTTTTTTTGTCATAAACTGAAAGTCAAAATTAGGCTAAAATCCCTTAAAATAAAAGATCTCTACGTGATTTAAACAATAAGCTTGTTGTAAAAAAAAGCATTTTAACTTCTTTAAAACAGTCTAAGCTATAAAGTTTTTATATTTTTGCATGCGAACAAAACTAAAACCATTTGTATTATGTCTGACATTGCATCAAGAGTTAAAGCTATAATTGTAGATAAATTAGGCGTTGACGAAAACGAAGTTGTAACAGAAGCAAGTTTCACCAACGATCTTGGAGCTGACTCCCTAGATACGGTAGAACTTATCATGGAGTTTGAAAAAGAATTCGATATCCAAATCCCAGATGACCAAGCAGAAAACATTGCAACTGTAGGTCAAGCTATCCAATATATAGAACAAGCCAACTAATCTTTGGTAAAATGAGTCCAAGACGTGTAGTTGTTACCGGATTGGGAGCATTAACTCCTATCGGAAATTCAGTCCCTGCCTATTGGGAGGGACTTATTTCTGGGACAAGTGGAGCTGCCCCTATCACCTATTTTGACCCCACAGATTTTAAAACGCAATTTGCCTGCGAACTTAAAGGATTCAATGCCTTAGATCATTTTGACCGCAAAGAAGCACGAAAACAAGATCGTTTTTCTCAGTACGCCATTGTTTCTTCTGATGAAGCTATTAGAGATGCTGGACTGACGGACGATAATGTTGATCACGATAGGGTTGGTGTTATTTGGGGTGCAGGAATTGGTGGCCTTGAAACATTTCAAAATGAAATGCTCAACTTTGCCGACAACGGCCGCAAACCGCGTTTTAATCCTTTTTTTATTCCAAAATTAATTGCAGATATAGCACCGGGAATGATTTCCATCAAGCATGGTTATCGCGGACCTAATTTTGCAACGGTCTCTGCCTGTGCTTCTTCTTCCAATGCTTTAATTGACGCACTCAATTATATTCGATTGAACCATGCTGACATAATAATTGCTGGTGGATCTGAAGCCGGTGTAACCTTTGCTGGAATTGGAGGATTTAATGCAATGCATGCTCTTTCTACTCGAAATGATGATCCAGCGTCTGCCTCGCGTCCTTTTGACAAAGACAGAGATGGTTTTGTCTTAGGAGAAGGTGCTGGAGCCCTGGTATTGGAAGAATATGAACACGCAAAAGCACGAGGAGCAAAAATATATTGTGAATTAGCTGGAGGGGGGTTGTCTGCCGATGCTCATCACATGACCGCTCCACACCCAGAGGGTATTGGCGCAAGAAATGTAATGCTGAACTGTTTACGAGATGCACAACTTTCCCCTGAAGACGTAGATGCAATCAATATGCATGGTACATCTACTCCATTGGGAGATATTGCCGAATCAAAAGCCATTCTTGATGTTTTTGGAGAACATGCTTATTCCATAAATATCAATTCTACCAAGTCCATGACGGGACATTTACTTGGTGCAGCAGGTGCAATAGAGGCTATAGCTTCAATACTTGCCATTAAGGAAAAAATTGTTCCTCCCACAATCAATCATCAAACAGCGGATGAAAACATCGATCCTCGCTTGAATTTTACCTTTGGGAAAGCGCAGAAAAGAGATGTTAAAGTAGCCTTATCCAACACCTTTGGATTTGGTGGGCACAATGCTTGTGTTGTGTTCAAAGAAATTGAGTAAATTGCTGTGTGCAATTTTTCTCAAAAATTTGGTCAAAAGGGACCGCTAATCCAGAACTAGAGGCGAAACTCAAAAGCATTTTAGGCTTTGCGCCAAAAAATAAATCCCTCTACCAAACTGCTTTCACACACCGATCTGTCAATATTAAAAATGACAAAGGCTTGCTCATCAATTTTGAACGATTGGAATTTTTAGGCGACTCTGTCATTGATACTGTTGTAGCAAATCATTTGTATGAAAAACTCGCACAAGACAATGAAGGTGAACTTACTCGCATGAAATCAAAAATTGTGAGTCGCGAAAAACTAAATTTTATTGGAAAAGAGCTTGAATTATTGGATCATCTAGTCTGCACAGGGAATAAGGATAATTTTGGAGATGATATCTACGGAAACATCCTAGAAGCCCTTGTTGGCGCGGTATTCATTGAAAAAGGGTATGAGAAGTGTAAAAAAATAGTGTTTAAACTCATATTGGATCCTCATATTACTTTAAATGAAGTAAAAAAAGAAATTATTTCCTACAAAAGTGTATTGATTGAATGGGGACAAAAAGAAAAGAAAATCATTCTCTTTAATACTGAAAAAGAAGAAAGTAAAGACACGACCATCAATTATCAGTGTAAATTGATTGTGGATGACAAACAACTCTTAAAAGTACGTGGTAGTTCAAAAAAGAAAGCAGAAGAAAAAGCTGCAAAACGTGCATTTAATATTTTAAGAATCGGTCGTTAAATCTCATTGAAGCACCTTATTTTCTAATAAAGTTGTATTTTCGCATTGAATTTAACAACATCTTTGATGTTATAAAAAATGCTTCAAAAACGCTTTTTTTTGGATAATGAAATCGAAGACAATGTTGTTTTTGATTTGGTGGCCATACACAGTCCTGTTGAAGATTTTTTTTTGGCCTTCAAATTAAATGAAGTTCTAAATTCACTCCTATTTAAAGTGATTGAAGAACGTGATGCAAAAGACAGCACGCCATTTTTTAATCGTTTTGTTTGGGATCAACATTCAACAGATTTTGTCTGGGAGTTGATTGCTAACCACTTTTTTTATCAAGAAAAAGAAGAACAGCTGTTTCAATTATTTCCTGCAACTATTGAAAAGAAAAGTACTTTAATTAAGGATTTACCAAAGGTCGATTATTTTTTAAAGGCTCCAGAAAACAGTTTAACAGCATCGTGCCTTTCAACCATTCAAACGATCAATGAGGTAGAAATGGCCTACAAAATAACAGACCCAAAAGTAAAATTGAATCCAAACTTAATTTTTGACTAATGCCGCAAGAAAAGAAAACTAAAATAGTAGCCACATTAGGCCCAGCATCCTCGAGTAAAGAGATTATCGAAAAAATGATCCTAGCTGGTGTCAATGTGTTCCGCATAAATTTCTCACATGCCGATCATGCTGATGTAGCTGAACGTATAAAAATAATTCGTGATTTAAGCGAAAAGCTTAAAACCTATACCTCCATTCTGGGAGATCTTCAGGGACCAAAATTAAGGGTTGGTGTAATTGAAGAAGGTACAGAGGTTGCTCCGGGTGACATGGTAGATTTTATTACTACCGAACCCTTTATTGGAAATGCAAAACAGGCCTATATGACCTACCAACAATTTCCAAAAGACGTTACCCCTGGAGAAAAAATATTATTGGATGATGGGAAACTAATCTTTGAAGTTGTGGCTACCGATAAGCAAGAAAAGGTGACCGCAAAAGTAATTCAAGGTGGCCCTTTTAAATCAAAGAAAGGTGTTAATCTCCCCAATACGAATGTTTCTCTACCAGCATTGACTGAAAAAGATGTCGAGGATGCTATTTTCGCCATTCAGCAAAAAGTAGATTGGATTGCTCTTTCATTTGTTCGTAATAGCGATGATTTGATATCACTCAAAAATTTGATTGATGAATACAGTGAGCACAAAATCCCAATCATCTCTAAAATTGAAAAACCTGAAGCGCTAGAAAACATTGACAAGATTATTGCCTATTCAGACGGAATCATGGTTGCTCGAGGAGATTTAGGTGTTGAAGTTCCTGCTGCTGAAGTTCCTCTCATCCAAAAACAACTGGTGAATAGAGCTAAAAAAGCACGTATCCCTGTGATCATTGCGACTCAAATGATGGAAACCATGATCGACAGTCTTACTGCAACCCGTGCAGAAGTAAATGATGTGGCTAATTCTGTAATGGACGGAGCCGATGCCGTAATGCTATCTGGTGAAACTTCGGTTGGTAAATACCCTGTTGAAGTCATCGAAACAATGACCTCTATTCTTAAAAGTGTTGAAAATTCATCGCTTATTAGAGTACCTCAGGCACCCCCATCGATTCGTACCAACCGCTTCATTACAAAATCAATTTGCTATCATGCGGCAAGTATTGCCAATGAAATTAATGCTGCAGCAATTTGTACACTAACCAATAGTGGTTATACTGCATTTCAAATTTCGGCTTGGCGTCCAAAGGCACATGTATTGGTTTTTACCTCCAATAAAATAATCCTCACACAACTGAATTTACTGTGGGGAGTTAAAGCATTTTATTACGATAAATTTGAAAGCACCGACAGAACTGTTGAACAGGTAAATGCTATTGCAGAAGAAAACGGATGGGTCAAAAAAGGAGAGATGTTGATCAACCTAGCTGCAATGCCAATTATCGATAAAGGGATGGTTAATACGCTACGAATTTCACAAATCTAAAACGGGATTTCCAGCTGTACCTGAAGTTTGGGCTTAGGCGCTTTTGAAGACTTACTCTTCTTGTCTTCTATATTGAGGTTTGAAATGCTTACCCCTATCAGACGGACAGAATTCTGAAGCTTTTCTTGATACAATAACTGCAGAGCATGTTCAATAATCATGCTTTTATCTGAAATAAAAAAAGGCAAGGTTTTACTTCTTGTTTGGATGACGAAATCGCTGTATTTAATTTTCAGTGTTATTGTCTTACCAGAGGCTTTATTTCGGTTGATCCTCTTTTCTAGCTCGTCTGCTACGGCTTTTATCTTTTCTTCTAAAAAGAGTTCACTGCTAAGATTCTCCTTAAACGTGCGCTCGGCTCCCATAGATTTGGGAATACGCGATGCTTTTACTGGACTCGTATGGATACCGCGAACTGCGTTGTAGTAGTAGGCTCCAGCTTTACCAAAATGCTGTGTTAAAAAGTCCACTGATTTTTCTTTTAACTCCTTTCCAGTAAAAATGCCCAAGGCATACACTTTCTTAGTCGTTACTTTCCCACTTCCGTGGTATTTACTCACATCTAACCCTTCCAAGAAATCAAGTACTTCCTCTGGCGGAACAGTTTTCTGTCCATTGGGTTTATTGTAGTCACTGGCAATTTTAGCCACCAATTTATTCACTGAAATTCCTGCTGAAGCTGTTAGTCCAGTGGTCTCAAAAATTTCCGCACGAATCTTTTCTGCCATTTTGGTCGCAGAAAAGAGCTGAAGTTTATTTTCGGTGACATCCAAATAGGCTTCATCCAAAGACAAAGGCTCTACCAAATCTGTATATCGATGAAAAATGTGGTTTATTTGTTGGGAAACTTCTTTGTAGCGTTCAAAGCGCGGTTTAACAAAAATTAGGTGAGGGCAATTCCGCTGAGCGATTATACCACTCATTGCACTTCGAACACCGTATTTCCGGGCCTCATAGCTGGCCGCAGCAACAACACCCCGCGAGCCTCCGCCACCAACCGCTATGGGTTTATTGCGTAAAGAAGGGTCGTCCAATTGTTCTACTGAAGCATAAAATGCATCCATGTCCACATGAATGATTTTCCGAGAAGCTAATGCTGCGTCCATTGGTTAAAAATACATATCTTCAGCTATTAGAAAAAACTTCTTTATGATTGAAATTGAACGAAAATTTCTGGTCAAGTCTAATGAATTTATACGTTTAGCTAGCTCAAAGCTATTTATTCAACAGGGATATCTATCCACAGACCCTCATAGAACCGTTCGTGTTCGCATTAGAGACAAGCAGGCTTTTTTAACCATAAAAGGAATTTCTAATGCAAGTGGAATGAGTCGTTTTGAATGGGAAAAAGAAATTCCATTTAACGAAGGGAAAGCATTAATGACATTATGTTTACCAACAATAATTGAAAAAACAAGGTATCTGGTTTCACAGGGGGAATTATACTTTGAGGTAGACGTGTTTGAAGGAGATCACAAGGGACTTGTACTCGCAGAAATAGAAATGCCCAGCGAGACTGTTAAAATAAATTTACCCCCGTGGATTGGAAAAGAAGTAACTGGACAAAAAGCCTATTATAATAGCTATTTATCCTCTAAAGAATTAAAGAAATCTTGATAAGTTAGATTGTGAATTTTTAGAATTTTATAGAGACTTTTAAGGGTACAATTTGTGCCTTTTTCCATCTTCCAGTATTGAATACGGCTTAAATTATTTTCCCATGCAAAAACTTCATAACTCTTATATCCAGCATTGATTCTCAAGGTTTTGATTCGTTCTCCAATGAGATGAATAATTGTTTTAAATTCTTCAAGTTGATCCTCTGACATAATGGGCTGTCTTACTTTTGGGAAATGACAAAGTACCATATAATGCAGCGTAATATTTACCTAATTTAATATGTATATTAAAAAATATTAATAAAGAACTTTACAGACTTTCAAGGAATAAGAAGCGTACCATTTTTCTCTGCCCAATGTCTTAGCTTTAAGGTGTTGATTGTTTTGCTTCCATTTTTCAATTGACTCTAGGGAGTCCCAGTAGCTTATTGTGATACCAATCGTATCACGTGCATGATCCATTCCTAAAAAAACCTGGTTGATCTTTTAATAATGTTTCCATCTTACTAGCCATTTCAGCATAATCAGAGGTAGAATTACTCAAGGTTGAAGTAAATATGACGGCAAAATAGGGCGGTTTAAGTTTATTCATTTTTGTATATCTTCACATCAAGGTGACCTGTTGCATCCATATGAGCACGATACATACCCGCGGTATTAAATTCCATGGCTACATTCCCTTGGGGATCCAAAACAATTACTCCTCCATCTCCTCCCAAGTCTTCGACTTTTTGAATTACCTGCTTGGATGCTGTGGCAATGTCAAGGCCTTTGTATTCCACAAGAGCAGCAATATCGTGTGCTACAACTGAACGAATAAAAAATTCTCCCCAACCCGTTGCAGAAACCCCACAGCTGGCATTGTTGGCATAAGTTCCAGCACCTATTATGGGTGCATCTCCAATACGGTCCCATTTTTTATTGGTCATACCGCCTGTCGATGTTCCGGCAGATAAGTTTCCATTCTTATCTAGTGCCACACAACCTACTGTACCAAATTTTGAATCCTTTATATAGGGGTCATAAAAAGCAGATTTGTTTTGAGCACGATCTTGAACCCGTTTTAATGCGTTTTTCCTTCTTTCAGTAATAAAATAGGCATTGGGCACAGAATCTAATCCTAATTCCATGGCAAATTGGTCTGCTCCTTTCCCAGATAACATTACATGTGGCGATTGTTCCATTACAGCAATGGCTGCTGTAATTGGATTTTTAATATGACTGACGCCGGCAATGGCTCCTGCATCCAAGGTTTTACCGTTCATGAAAGAAGCATCCAGCGATGCAAATCCTTTGGCTGTCAATACCGCTCCTTTTCCAGCATTGAATAGTGGAGAATTTTCCATGACGTGAATTGTTTTTTCAACTGCTTGCTGGCTCGTTCCTCCAGCTTTCAGTATAGCATGTCCTACCTCAATAGCTTCTGTCAAAGCTGCTCGATAGGCTTTTTCTGTTTCTGGAGTCATGTTTTCTTTTAATATTGTACCGGCGCCTCCATGGATGACAATTCCAAAGGTAGGTGTTGGGGCTACAGCCGCTTGTTGATCGCCAGAACATTGAATGAAAAGAAAAGTGAAAAGTAGGGTGATAAATATTCGCATGATGTTTAGTTTGATAACTAAGTTACAAGAATCTGACAAAAAGAAAAGAAGTTGTTAAATTTCTTTGTTGCAATCTGATTTAAAAAGTACTTTTAAAGTAAAATTAAATTAAATGATTTCAGCCATTTTAAAAGAATTAGGGATTTCAGAAAATCACAAGGGAAATTCTACTGGTACCAAATGGTTTGGCAGTGGAAAGTCTTTTGACTCCTACTCCCCTGTTGACGGTAAAAAAATTGGCGCTACTTCTAGCCTCAGCATCGAAGAATATGAAAACTGTATCCAACAAGCCGAAAAAGCTTTTGTTGAGTTTCGTGCTGTTCCTGCTCCAAAACGAGGTGAAATGGTTCGCCAATTGGGAGACGCATTACGCGAAAAAAAGAGTGCATTGGGAAAACTGGTTTCCTATGAAATGGGGAAGTCGTTACAAGAAGGTCTGGGAGAGGTGCAAGAGATGATAGACATCTGTGATTTTGCCGTTGGTCTATCGCGTCAATTACACGGTTTAACCATGCATTCTGAGCGTCCACTCCACAGAATGTATGAACAATACCATCCTCTTGGAGTGGTTGGCATTATCTCTGCTTTTAATTTTCCTGTGGCTGTTTGGAGTTGGAATACTGCTCTAGCATGGATTTGTGGGGATGTTACCGTTTGGAAACCCAGCGAAAAAACACCCTTTTGCGCCATTGCTTGTCAAAAAATTGCCGCTGATGTTTTTGCGGCTAATGGACTACCCGAAGGAATTTCTTGCCTCATCAACGGAGATGCTGAAGTAGGAAAATGGATGGCACAAGACCAACGAATTCCATTAATATCGGCCACGGGGTCTACCGCAATGGGAAGAAATGTAGCCCAAGCAGTAGCCGCTAGGTTGGGAAAATCACTCTTGGAATTGGGAGGAAATAATGCCATCATTGTCACCCCTTCTGCCAATATAAAAACTACCATCATTGGAACTGTCTTTGGTGCGGTTGGAACCGCAGGGCAGCGCTGTACCTCTACACGAAGACTAATTGTGCATGAAACTGTTTATGAAGAACTCAAAAATGGACTCAAAAAAGCCTATGGGCAATTAAAAATTGGCAACCCCTTAGATGAAAATAATCATATGGGGCCTTTAATTGATACAGAGGCTGTCAATACCTACCTCAATGCGCTGAAAGAAGTAGAAAAGGAAAAAGCAAGCTGGGTTGTTAAGGGGCACGTCCTCAAAGGCGAAGGCTATGAAAGTGGATGCTATGTTCATCCAGCCATTGCCGAGATAGATGCCACTGCACAAATAGTGCAAACCGAAACCTTTGCCCCTTTGTTATATTTGATTAAATACAGTGGAGATGTCTCCAACGCAATTAGTATACAAAATGATGTGCGTCAAGGATTATCGTCGGCAATCATTACCCAAGACATACAAGACTCCGAAACATTTTTATCCCATTGGGGCAGTGACTGCGGAATTGCCAATGTAAATATTGGTACTTCTGGCGCTGAAATTGGTGGAGCTTTTGGAGGTGAAAAAGACACAGGTGGCGGACGCGAAAGTGGATCGGACGCATGGAAAGTATATATGCGACGCCAAACCAACACCATTAATTTTTCCGATGAATTACCCCTTGCTCAAGGGATAAACTTTGATTTATAAACGAAGAATATTGTATCTTCACTAAAAATATTTTCATGTATTCAGTACTTAAAACCATTCATTCTTATTGGGCGTATTTGGCCCTTTTAATTCTTGTTATAGCTGCTGTAAATGCTTTAATTGGTATGTCAAGCAAGAAAGCATTTGTCGCCAAAGATTTGCGCCTATCTTTATTTGGATTGATCTTTGCCCACATCCAACTCCTCATTGGTCTTGTCTTGTATTTTGTTTCTCCTTGGTTTGAACAATGGAGTACTTTAGGTATGGGAGACGTCATGAAAGATGCGCAAACACGCTTGTATCTATTGGAACATCCTTTTACCAATATCATTGCTATTGTATTAATTACCATGGGATGGTCGATGCATAAACGTCAAACACAAGACGCAAAAAAATTCTCAAGAATTGGTATCTTTTATACACTTGGATTACTCCTTCTTCTTTCGCGTATTCCATGGGATGCTTGGTTATAAACTAGTTCAATAATCAGAGACGCATGATTGCAAAACCCCGAAAAGCAATCCGTAATGAATACCTAAAGCGCACACAAAATGTGGCTGTTTTGGGTGGCGGAAGCTGGGCAACTGCCTTGGTCAAAATTATGACTGAAAATAAACGAAAGGTGCATTGGTATATGCGCAATGAACAGGCAAAAAACCGACTCGAAAAAGTGGGTAGAAATCCCAATTACCTCAGTTCGGTTGTCTTACAAAAAAGACGCTTATTCATCAGTACAGATATCAATGAAATTGTGGAAAAAGCGGATGTTATCGTTCTAGCTATTCCCACAGCTTTCTTGGATCTGGAATTAAAAAAAATCACCTCCAATTTAGCCGATAAAATCATTGTCTCTGCCGTCAAAGGAGTTATTCCCGAGACCCTTCAAATTGTGGGCCCTTACCTAAATGAGCACTTCAGTGTTCCCATAGAGAATATTGCTGTGATAGCGGGACCAAGTCATGCGGAAGAAGTTGCCATGGACAAACTATCCTATTTAACCATTGCTTGTACCGATACCAAAAAAGCAGAATTTATTGCAACACTACTAAAAACATCTTATGTAAGAACAGCTGTTTCTAATGACATTATTGGAACAGAATATGCTGCAATGCTGAAAAACATCTATGCCATTGCAGCTGGAATAGCGCATGGTTTAGGCTATGGGGATAATTTTCAAAGCGTCTTAATGAGTAATGCCATACGGGAAATGAAGCGTTACATTCGCAATGTCCACAAACTTAAACGAAACATCAATAATTCAGCTTATTTGGGGGATCTACTTGTAACAGGCTATTCTGTTTTTAGTCGAAATAGAACCTTTGGAACTTTTATTGGGAAAGGCTATACTGTTACTGCTGCACAGGCAGAAATGAACATGGTTGCCGAGGGATACTATGCCGCAAAATCGGCAAAACTATTGGGTATCAACTACAGAACGCTCACGCCAATAATTGATGCTGTTTATGCTGTTTTATACGAAGGACAATCTCCAGAAAAAACCTTCCTTAAATTGAGTAAAAAATTAAACTAAAGGGTTGATTTAAATTGCTCTAAAAAGCGAAGATCGTTTTCGAAAAACATGCGAATATCGCCTACTTGATAAAGCAACATGGCAATGCGCTCTATTCCCATTCCAAAAGCAAAACCCGAATATTGGGTAGGATCAATTCCACAATTGGTCAAAACATTGGGATCGACCATTCCACAACCCATAATTTCTAACCAACCTGTTCCTTTGGTAATGCGATAATCTACTTCGGTTTCTAAGCCCCAATAGATGTCTACTTCAGCACTGGGTTCTGTGAAAGGAAAATAGGAAGGGCGTAAACGGATTTTAGATTTCCCAAAAAGTGCTTTGGTAAAATAAAGTAAGGTTTGTTTCAGATCCGCAAACGAAACATCTTTATCAATATAGAGCCCCTCTACTTGATGAAAAATACAATGTGCTCTTGCAGAGATTGCCTCATTTCGAAAAACACGTCCAGGCGAAATGGTCCGAATTGGTGGTGTGTTATTCTCCATATAGCGGACTTGAACCGAGGAGGTATGTGTTCGCAATAAAATATCTGGATCGGTCTGAATAAAGAAGGTGTCCTGCATGTCGCGTGCTGGATGATATTCAGGTAGATTTAAAGCCGTGAAATTGTGCCAATCATCTTCGATTTCTGGTCCTTCAGAAATGTTGTAACCAATCTGATTAAAAATTTCAATGATTCTGTTCTTAACCAAGGTCAATGGATGTTGAGACCCAAGCTTTACTGGGTAGCCCGGACGACTTAAATCAAGACCATGAGTGGCGGTACCTGCAGAGCTTTGTCCTGATTTTAAAGTCTCAACTTTTTCTGATACGGCGGTTTTAAGTTCATTCAGAACTTGACCGTATGCCTTCTTTTCTTCGTTTTTGACTTCACGAAAAGCTGCAAAGAGTTCATTCAATATACCTTTCTTCCCAGCATATTTAATCCTGAATTCCTCAATGGCTTCTTGAGATGTAGCCGTGAATTGATTCACCTCTTCTAAATGCGCTTTAACCTTATCAATCATGGGCATAAAAGTAATAAATATCCTATTGAATTACTTCTTTTTCTAGGAAGTAATCTACGATGGCTTCTTTCATTAAAACCGATTGTTCTCCAGGTTTTAACACCGGTAGTTCTTCCATTAATTTAAAATGGGGCCAACCTTCGTCGTCATAAAAATCAAAACGATAATACCCAAAAGGCTCTAGAACAGTACATATTCCAATGTGAATTATATTTACATTATCGTCTTTTTTAAAACGTTGATGTATTTTTCCTAACTCCTGAAGGCCTACCAAATATAGTACTCCCTCAATGTCTATTGTTTCTGTTTCCGAAAATTTTTCTGTCAAAAAATCCAAAACAGAGTTCCATCGGTTCTTTAAAAGTTGATCGCGGCTAGTGGTTTCCATGGCACAAATATACCGATTCCTGTGGCAGAATGAAAGTATAGAAAAGTGCTATATTTAACCAATGAATTATTTGGACATTATTCTTGGTAGTCTTATCCTTTATGGAGCTGTAAAGGGTTTCTTTAAAGGACTAATTATTGAAGCGGCTTCTTTGGTGGCATTAATTGCTGGAATTGTCGGTGCTCTTCTTCTTGCTACTTCTGTTAGTGATTTATTGACAACTTTTTTTGATTTTGACACAATTCCACCAGCTGGCATCATCTTTATCCTCATTTTTATTGTCATTATCGTTTTAATTAATTTACTCGCTCGTTTTTTGACAAAAATTATAAAAATGGCTGCTTTAGGAAGTATCAACCGCATTTTTGGCGCTGTGTTTGGTGGAGTTAAATTTGCTTTAATCCTTAGTGCAATTCTCCTAATGGTTGATCAATTTTCTTTTCTATTTCAATATGTAGACACGGCAATTTTGGACGAGTCATATTTATATCAACCCATCAAAACCTTTGGAGAAAAGCTCTTCGAGTGGTTGCTAGACAGAAAAGATTTACTACCGCAAGAGCTAATTTAGGTGCTTGATCCCACTGTTTTGAATCCACCCTTCTGAACCATTTGCCAATTTAACTTTTGACCAACCTTCGAGAGCATCTACCACCTCAACAACTGTTCCTTCATGCAATAAAAAAAGAATGTCTGCACGAGTGTTTGGCTCTCCCCAAATTTCAATTTCGCGTTCAAAGATCACCGCTTTTTGAATCGAATTTAAGGCAAGCTTACTTTGTGTTAGTCCCAAAGATACTAGCGTAGTTAAAACAAAAATAATGGCTAACGAAAAGAATAGTCTTTTGAATCGAATATGATTATTCCAACGATACATAAAAAACAACAATGCACCCATCCAAGCAAAAACAAGGGTGATAATTGTCCATTGGTCAAGGGTTAAAAATGCTAAAACTTTTTGTTGTAACAAATCTATTTGCGTTTCAGGTAATTTGTCAATAGCGTCTTGCGTCATATTATTTGCAAAACTACTGTTGTTCAAAATAGTTTTGTCCATTGGATCTAAGCGCTTGGCTTGCTCAAAATAGTAAACACTTTCAGCAACATTACCCAATCGATAATGTGCATTCCCCAAATTAAAATAAACTTCAGCGCTGTGCAGCTTATCATTCAATATGGATTCATATTTTTCGATGGCCAAGCTGTAATTTCCACCATTATAGGCTGCATTCGCTTGATCAAAAACAGTCGTATTACTTTGCCCCAACAAAGTTGTGAAGGGAAAGATCAAAAGAATAAAAAGGTAGATATTTGTTCTCATATTTCTCGATCTAATGCAGCAATGGTTTGAACAGCAAGATCAAAATCTTCCTGCATAGTTACGTTTGAACTGGGTGCATAGCGGGCTGCTTCACATTTCTCTAAAATGGAAACAAAGGCACTAATACTACTCGCCTGACTATTTTTTTCTTGTAATAAGCCTACGATGCGTTCTTTTGAAAACTCTGAAGTTTCTATGGATAATTTGGCTTTTAAATAATTGTGTAATGCTCGTTCAAGGGCGTCATAAAAACGTTCCTTTTCTCCCAAGGCCTTCTTGGCTGAACTCAAGTATTTTTTGGCCAAACGATTGGCGTATTTTTGGCGTGCTGTTACTGGATCAATTGTTTTGTTTTCATTCCTTCTTTTTAAGAACGCAATAATAAAGTATAATAAATATGGACTGCATAAAAGCATCCAAAAACGTGAAGAACGATAGAATGCTTCTTTTTCAAGAGGAATCAAAGAGGTTTCCAACTTTATAAAATCAAAGTAGTTTTCGTTGATCAACGGAACCTGCTTCGTTAAGTTTCCTTGCAGCGAAGGATTGTTTGCCACAGGACCTTCAAAAACATCAATCAAGGCTTCTTTGGAGTTCAAACTTACATAGGTCTCTTTTACTGGATCAAAATAACTGAAAGTGAGCGGTGGAATAGGATAATTTCCCTGGTACTGAGGAACAATTGTATAGGTGTCTTCTATGCTTCCCTGCATCCCTAATAAATTGGTTTTAATTCTCTCCGTATGCTCTGGCTCATATACCTCTAAAGAGCTAGGGGCTTCGAGTTTTGGCAAGGAGAAAAGTTTTAAATTACCTCGTCCTGAAACCTTGACAGTTGCCTGAAAAGATTCCGATGACTTGAGGGCAGTCTTATTGAACTTAACATTTAAATCAAATGTTCCTACAGCGCCATCAAAGTTGGCAGGTTTCCCAGACTCAGGTAAAGATCGTACGTTGATTGAACGCCTTCCTGCTGTAATAATCTTAGGTGTTTTTTGGTAGACTCGATTGCCAAAAAAATCGCGGCGGTTGGTTGGCACATCGACAGAAACATTCAATGTAAGCGGTTCAAGGGTGAGTTTTCCTGCTTTCTGAGGATAAAGAACTGCCTTGCGCCAGGTGACATAGTTATAGGCTTCTCCTTTGTATTCCCCTCGTTTGATTTCTAATTTTGGAATTGGGATCAAATGACTCCAAAAATCACTGTACTTAGGCATTTCAACCTCATTGACATTGGAAACACTTATTTCTGAAGAGAAGTAAAGCTTATAAATAACCGTTACCGCTTCATTTAAGTAAGGGTTGGTTTTTGAGATTTCAGCAACCAAATGCAGGTTTTCATCTGCAATAGCCGTGGCGCGTGCTTGCGGACTATTGGGGTTGTTAACTGCTTCGGTAACTTCTACCTGTTTGGGACTAGTTTTATAGACCTCTCCATCAATTTGAATCGAAGCCTGACCAATGGTCAGTTTTCCTTTTCGGTTGGGGGTTAAAAAATAGGTGTAGGTTTTCGAAAAACTTCGAACACCATTCACATAACTATTACTTACCGACTGATTTGGTCCTCCGATGACAGAAAAACCGTCAAAATTGGGAGGAATAAAATTATCGCCATTTTGATTCATCTCAAAACTCACCCTTAGACGTTCATTCAGACCAAGTCTGTTTTTGCTCAACTTAGTTTCAAAACGAACTTGAGCAGCTACTTCAACAGAGAAGAAACTGAAACAAATGACACTAAAAAATAAAAAAAGTTGTTTCATTTTTCTTACCAGTCCTTTTTTGTTTTTACGGGAACACCTTGCACTTTTTCAGCATTGACCTTGTCTTGAACATTTTTCTCCTGTTGGTTCATTGCTTCAAGAAGACTTTTTACTTGTTCGGGTGATATTTGTCCGGGTTTTCTTGGTGGTGGAGGTTGTTTCTGATCCCCTTCCTTCTTGTCTTCTTTTGGCTTTTTAGGATCGTCTTTCTTTTTATCGTCCTCTCCTTTTTCATCTTTCTCTTCCTGATCCTTTTTGTCTTCTTTCTCGTCGCCTTCTTCACCATCGTCAGATGGTTTTTCTTTTTTATCCCCCTCCGAATCGTCTTCCTTATTCTCTTGATCGTCTTTTTGATCCTGCTGGTCTTGTTGATCTTGATCTTGGTCCTGATCTTGCTTTTCTTCTTCTTGCTTTTGCTTTTCTAATAATTCTTTTGCGAGGGCATAATTGTATCGTGTCTCTTCGTCTGTAGGGTTATTACGTAATGCATTTTTATAAGCCTCAACAGCTTTTTCATAGTCTTTTTGTTGCATGAATCCATTACCCATATTGTGAAAAGCCAAGTGTTTATCCTCTTTTTTAAGGCTATTTTTTTGGGTCTCAAAATACCGCTGGTTGGCTTGATCATAGTCTTTGGAACGATACAAGGTGTTTCCTAGATTATGCTGTGCCTTTGGGTTAATGCTATTGAGGGATAAGGCCTTTCTGTATTCTCCTTCGGCTTGCGAATAGGCTTCTTCTTGATGAAGCTCATTTCCATCAGCAATTAAATTCGTTTCTTTTTCTGTCTGTGCAAGAAGACTGAGTAAGCCTAGGTTAAATACCGCTAAAGTGAATATCTTTTTCATTGGGATGAGGTTTCTTTTTCGTTAAATAAATTTAAGCGCTCTACCCATTTCGTACTGGTTTCTAAAAGGAAAACATCCATCAAAAATAAGAGGAATCCAGCAATCAAAAAAGACTGGAAGCGATCTTTATAGCTCACGAATTTTTTTGCTTCAAATTCTTTTTTCTCCATTTGTTTGAGCTCTTCACGTACAAAGCTTAAGACGGCTTGGGTATCGTTCCCATCTAAATAAGCAGCATCCGTAGACGAGGCAATGGATTCCAAAACTGTTGCATTTCGTTTTGTAATGACAACTTCATCGTTTTCATCTTTCTTGTAGCGTTCAACAACTCCATTGCGTTTAATGGGAATAGGAGAGCCTTTTTCAGATCCAACGCCAAGTGTGAATATTTTAATCCCAAGGGCGTTGGCCCGTTGGGCAGCATCGATGGTTCCCTCTTCCGAATGATCTTCCCCATCAGATAAAATAAATACCACTCGATTGGTTTGTTCTTCATCATCAAAAAAAGTGGCGGCAAGATCAATGGCAGCATCAATGGCTGTTCCTTGAGACGACAACATATCAGTGTTTAGGGCTTGTAAAAACATTTTAGCGGCACTGTAATCGGTTGTAATGGGTAACTGAGGAACTGCTTGAGCTGCATAGGCGATGATACCAACTCGGTCACTTGCAAGGTCGTTTAACAAAGCAGATACCAAGCGCTTGGCTTTCTCCAAGCGGTTTGGAGCAATGTCTTCGGCTAACATGCTTTTGGATACATCAATGGCAAAAACAATATCCACCCCTTCTCGTTTAACTGTTTCTAACTGTGTCCCAATTTTTGGGTTGACTAAAGCAATGATAAAACAACTGAGCCCAAGACTGACTATTATTAATTTTAGAAAGGGTTTAAAGCGTGAACGGTTGGGACTTAAAACATCCAATAGTGGAGAAGAAGAAAAAGTTGCTTGGGTTTTTTTCTTCCAATTACTTACCCACAAATAACCCACCCAAAGAATGGGGAGAAGGGCAAAGGCATAAAAATAAACTGTCTCGTCGAGTTGATACATTTTATATAAAACTTCTGTAAAGGGTGTTCTTCAAAATCCATTCCAAAAAAAGAAAGGCCATGGCGATTAAAACCAAAATACGGTATTTTTCTTGGTAATTGTAATACTTAAATTCTTCTATTTCTGTTTTTTCTAATTTATTAATTTCAGCGTAAATATCTTCCAAACTGCTGTTATCGGTCGCTCGAAAATAGAGTCCACCAGTGGCATCAGCAATTGACTTTAGGAGTTCTTCGTCGATTTCTACCTTGGTGATCCCGTATTGAAATTTTCCATTGGGTAAAACTCCAATTGGTGCTCGTGCATTTCCATTACTCCCCAAGCCAATGGTATAGGTTTTGATCTGAAATTCAACCGCTAGTTCAGCAGCAATTTTTGGGTCAATAAAACCTGCATTGTTGACCCCATCGGTCAATAAAATTATAACCTTACTTTTTGCACGGCTATCTTTTAGTCGGTTGACCGCAGTGGCCAGCCCCATTCCAATGGCCGTTCCATCGTTGATGATGCCATCGTAACGAATTTCATTTAAAGCATTTTGGACAATTCGCTTGTCGCTCGTGATGGGTGTTTTGGTATAGCTTTCTCCAGCATAAATAACTAAACCTATTCGATCGCTTCGACGTTGATTGATAAAATCGCCAGCAACATTTTTCAAGGCCGCTAAACGATTCGGTTTGAGGTCTTGGGCTAACATACTAGAAGAAACATCAATAGCCATGACAATGTCAATCCCTTTATTGGTTTTGGTTCGGGTTGAAACATCGACGGTTTGCGGTCGAGCAAAAGCCAAAATGACCAAGGACATGGCCAGTAGTCTAAAAATAAAAAGCATTGGAAACAATTTAACCAACAAGGAAGGTGATCCTTTAAAGCCCTGGAGTGAAGAAAGGGTTAATCGAGCCTGTTGGTGTTTTCGCTTAAATCCATACCAAACCATTACAGGTAGGAGAAGGAGAAAGCCCCACAGATATTCAGGATTGGCAAATTGAATTTGACTAAACACTTATAATTCTTTTATAATTTCTATTGATTCGAGTATTTTTTCTTCTATTTTTTCTCCGTAGCGATCGTCTTTGGAAAACAGTAACTGCATCTCTGCCGTTCCTATCTCAAAGGGAAATATGATGCTAACGAATCGACAACGGGTGCTTTCCGCTCCGTTGGGCAAATCTAGGGTACCATATAAGCGTAAAGCAGTTGTCCCGTCGGCTGTGGTGAAATTGTCATTTTGCACCAATAAATTTACAGCTCCTTTTTCTTCATAGGCAGATACGGCGGCTTCAATAAGCTCGCGAGCTATGGCTTCTTGTTCTTCTTCGCTCAGCTCTTTCTTGTCCTCAGTTGATCGCTTTTCAAAACTAAGTTGAATGTAAAAATCATTGAATGGATCTCCTGCTGCGTAAATTACTTTTTGAGCATTAGACTTATTGTCACGCAATAAAACGGTGGGTGTTTCAACTGAAATTGGGGGAGAACCATAATGACTCTTTACCCAAGAGTTATCTAATAATACTTTGGTTGGATAGCGGAAAATGGTGTCTTTTACTGGTGTAAAGCCATAGTATGTGATGGCTACAATTGCAGCAATCACGATTACAGATAAGGATGAAATTCCTATCAATTGTATTTTTTGAATACGTCGTTTGCGTTCCAATTCTCGTTGGAAAGCAGCTGTGGCCTCCAATTCTTCAAGTGTTGGTTCGGGTAAGGCTTCGTTGGTTTCAATAACGACCTGTTCCACCATTGCTCTATCGGCAGTCACAATTCCTAATTCTGGTGCCGAACGGGCAAACTTGGCTAGGTCAGCGTTTTGTAAAACACGTTTTAAATTATTTAGCGTTTCAATATTAAGATCGAGTGTACCTGCATCTTTTCGGAGTTCGAGCTTTTCTAGCAGTTCGTCTGATGTACTTTCCAAGGCATCAATAGAGGCTTCTTCTTCAAGGTAACGACGAACCACGTCGGTCAATTTCGAATAATACAATTTATATTCTTCTTGCTCAGTTGGAATTTGATTCTCCAAAGCTTTCAACTCATTCAATGCGCGATCAAAAGGAGGGATTTCTTCAAGCAAGGCTTCTTTCTTTTTTTTGTATTGTTTGTTCAGATAATACAATGTAAAAAGCAAGAGCAGAAAGAAAATTCCTAGTAGATACTGCTGGATAATTTGGGTATAGTTACGCTCTACTAATTGAATGGGTTTGATGTCATACAAAGGTTGTTGCAAGGTATCTACCTTGACTGTTGCAACTCGAATAGCAATAGAATCAGAAAAGTTAGAAATGCCATCTACCACAACTTTTTGAGGAGGAATCCAATAATTCCCTGAATCAAACTGGATTAACGCATAGCGCTTTGTATAGAGATAATGTTGTTGTGCACGAAGTGTATCGATTGGTGATTCTTCTAAAATTTCAAATGGAAGAAAAAGCGGTTGTGGAGAAAATTCGACCATGGATAGGGAATCGGTTTTCACCTGTAGAGTAAGGTTGATTTGCGCTCCAATTCGCACTTGGGTTGAATCAACTGCTGTTGTAACTGCAGTAGCCAATTGCGCTGCAACCCCTGTCGAAAAACAGAAGAAAACGAAGGTAAAATAAATCAACAAATTGCTTTTCATGCTCTATATTCTTGCTTTAAAATAGCCCAATAGTTTTTTTACATAACTTTCATCTAACCGACAATCGATGGCACCGGCACCATTCATTTTGAAGGTGTTTTTAAAATTTTCTTTGCGTTCTATATTGTAAATAGCATACTGTTGGCGAACTTTCTTAGAGCTGGTATTGACCCATTGAATTGCTTGTGTTTCGCTATCTACCATGGGTACTATTCCTAGATTAGGCATTTCTTCTTCCAATTTATCATAAACACGAATTCCAGTCAAATCATGCTTTCTAGCTGCAATACGTAAGGTCTTTTCGTAACCATCATCCATGAAATCTGATAAGATAAACATGATGGCTTTCTTTTTCAATACCCCGGATAAAAAAGCAAGGGCGTTGCCAATGTCAGTAGCTTTACTTTTTGGTTCAAATTCCAATAATTCTCGTATGATACGCAAGATATGGGATCGGCCCTTTTTAGGAGGAATGAATAATTCTACTTGGTCTGAAAAAAGCAATAAGCCAACTTTGTCATTATTTTGAAGGGCCGAGAAAGAGAGGGTTGCGGCAATTTCTGTCAATATATCTCGCTTAAATTGTTGTGTTGTACCAAAAAATTCTGATCCACTCACATCGACCATCAACATCAAGGTAAGTTCTCTTTCCTCTTCAAAAACTTTGACAAAAGGTTCATTATAACGTGCTGTTACATTCCAATCAATTGCGCGAACATCATCTCCAAATTGATATTGACGAACTTCACTAAAGGTCATTCCTCGTCCTTTGAAGGTACTGTGGTATTCCCCGCCAAAGACATGATCGCTTAGTCTTCGGGTTTTAATTTCAATCTTTCGAACTTTTTTAAGTAAGTCTTTAGTATCCATAGTGGAATTTACTCCTTGATATTGAGATTATTAAGGTACCTCAACGTGGTTGATGATTTGCGAAATCAAATCTTCAGAAGTAATGTTTTCTGCTTCAGCTTCGTAGGTTAATCCAATTCTGTGGCGTAAAACATCATTAATGACTGCACGAACATCTTCAGGAATAACATAGCCTCGATGTCTCAGAAAAGCATAGCATTTTGCGGCTGTAGCAAGATTAATACTTCCTCGAGGCGAAGCCCCAAAACTGATTAAGGGTTTTATCTTATCCAATTGATAATTCTCTGGATAACGCGTAGCAAAGATCAAATCTAAAATATAGCGTTCAATTTTTTCATCCATATAAACCTCTCGGACAGTATCTTGAGCGGTAAGTATTTGCTTGGTTGTTACAACGGGCTTTATTTTTTCATAGGATGCTTGTAGATTCTGTCGAACAATGAGTTGTTCATCGACCAAATTTGGGTAGTCGATTACCGTTTTTAACATAAAACGGTCAACTTGCGCTTCGGGTAAAGGATAGGTTCCTTCTTGCTCAACAGGGTTTTGCGTTGCCATAACCAAAAATGGTTGTTGCAATTTAAAGGTAGTGTCTCCAATGGTTACCTGCTTTTCTTGCATGGCTTCTAGCAATGCAGACTGCACTTTGGCGGGTGCACGGTTAATCTCATCTGCCAAAACAAAGTTGGCGAAAATAGGTCCTTTCTTGATGGAAAAATCATTCTCCTTGATGTTGTAAATCATGGTTCCAACAACATCGGCTGGGAGCAGGTCGGGCGTAAATTGAATTCTACTAAAACTTCCCTTTACCGCTTGACTAAGGGTGTTGATTGCCAAGGTCTTGGCAAGCCCAGGGACACCCTCTAATAGAATGTGTCCACGACCAATTAGCCCAATCAACAAACGTTCGATCATGTGTTTTTGTCCAACAATGACCTTGTTCATTTCCATGGTCAACAAGTCTACAAAGGCACTTTCCTTTTCAATTTTTTCGTTAATCGCTTTGATATCTATACCTGTCTGGGTGCTCATATTTATAGTTTTTTATCGGAAGACAAATTTGTGGATTTTTTTTGCCATAGCTTGTTAATAATTGGTTAAAAGTTGTTATTTTACAAGGGATGTACATCTTTACTTTCACATTAAATTTACTGGACTTTTTTAACTTAATTGCATGAAATGGACAGAATAATTGCAGGAACGATGACTTGGGGGGCTTGGGGAAGGAATTTCTCTACTGCCGAAATAGCCCAATTGATCGAAGAAAGTGTTGAAGTTGGGCTAACAAGCTTTGATCATGCTGACATTTATGGAGGCTACACAACCGAGCAGGCCTTTGGAAAAGGATTTGTTGAAAGCAATATTTCACGTGAGCAAGTTAGACATATTTCTAAATGCGGAATTCAGTACCCTAGCGAAAAACGACCACTGAATGTAAAACATTATGACTACAGCAAAAAACACATCATCGCTTCAGTAGAAAATTCGCTTAAAAATCTTCAGACCGATTATCTCGACCTTCTTCTTTTGCATCGCCCAAGCCCCTTAATGGATGTAAACGAAATTGCGGCTGCATTTCAATCTCTTTCAAAAGAAGGAAAGGTGAAGTCATTTGGTGTGTCTAACTTTAGTCCAAGTCAATTGCAGTTATTACAAAAAGAAGTTGTCCTCGATTGGAATCAAATTGAATGTTCCCTGTCAGAAACCACTGCAATGTTCGACGGTACGCTCGATTACCATCAAACCCATGGTATTGGCACTATGGCTTGGAGTCCGTTGGGAACTTATTTTAAAGAAGAAAGTCCTGCTGGAAAACGAGTAAAAAAACTTCTCATTAACCTCTGCCAAAAATATAGCTTAAGCGAAGATCAATTATTGTTGGTTTGGCTTCTCCAGCATCCTGCTAAAATATACCCAGTAGTGGGCACCACTAGAATTGAGCGTTTAAAAGCGGCTAAAGAAGCTACAACCGTAGAACTCGATGTTCAAGATTGGTTTTTATTACTCGAAGCACAAAAAGGAGAGAAAGTTCCTTAAACCATTAATATGAAAAACACTACTATACTCATCACTGGTGCAAGCAGTGGAATTGGAAAAGCAACCGCAGAATTATTTGCCAAAAATGGCGCCCGACTTATTTTATGTGGTCGAAGACAGGAGCGTTTGGATCAACTAAAAGATTCGCTAAATACAGAAGTGCACCTACTCAATTTTGATGTACGCGATCGAACGGCTGTTTTTGAAGCAATTGAATCGCTTCCCTCCCAATGGAAACAAATCGACGTGCTGATCAATAACGCTGGAAACGCCCATGGTTTAGATCCTGTTCAAACTGCCGATCTCGACGATTGGGACGCCATGATTGACGGAAACGTAAAGGGAGTAATGTATGTAACCAAAGCCATACTTCCCCAAATGATTGAGCGTAAAGCAGGACAAATCATTAATCTTGGATCGATTGCTGGACTAGAAGTTTATCCAAATGGAAATGTATACTGCGCAAGTAAATTTGCTGTAGATGCCTTTACTCAAGGGCTTCGCATTGATTTAAATCCCTATGGAATTCGCGTAGGTGCCATTCACCCAGGTCTGGTCGAAACAGAATTTTCCATGGTACGCTTTAAAGGCGATGAAACCCGTTCAAAAAATGTTTATGCTACAATTACTGCCCTACAGGCCCAAGACATTGCCCATGCCATTGAATATATGGTCGCTGTCCCGCCACATGTAACCATTGCTGATATTACCCTGCTCCCCACAGATCAAGCTAACGCAACAGTAGTTAACCGCAAACAATGATCAACAAACGACTTTTGGTCAAAGCACTTTTATCCCACAACGATGAAAACAGCTTTTATGATAAAAAGTTAAAACTCAACCTATCGACCAAAGAGGGAAAAGCCAAGTTTTTAAAACATGTTTGTGCACTCTCCAATTCCAATCCAAACAACAATTCCTATATCGTGATCGGCGTTGAGGATAAAGCAAATGCCATTGTTGGTGTCGATTTTTTTGATGATAGTAAGATCCAAAATCTCATCAATGCCTATATGGAAAACCCGCCTTTGGTCTTGTATGAAAATATTCCGTTTCCACATCTCCCTCCCGGAAAAGTTGTTGGCTTGGTCACCATTCGTCCAATTCAGCACATTACATCATTACGAAAAAATATTTGGAAATATTATGGGGGTACAGTCTTCTATAGAGAAGGCAGCATTTCAAGCCCCAAAAATTTCGAAGGCAAGTTGATCAATTCAAATGCCAAAAAAGTAGAGAGCATTGAAAAGCATGCGCAAAACAACATTAGTCTAACCCTTGACGGGGTGATCGATTTTATTCAAAGTCACCACGATGATTTAACCACAAACTACAAAGTATTTAAAGAAACCTTTGTCCTGTGCTGGTCAGGTATCCCTAAAAAAATAGAGCATAAAACCTATTACTCAAGAGTTGACATTGAACTCATCAACGAACAAGTGAAATTGTTTTATTCCAATTTGGATGAAGTTGAAATTGCTTATACAGAAGATGCTTTTACACTGACCGAATATGTTCGCTTAGGCTTAAACACCGAGTACAAGTATTACCCTTTGGAAGAAGTGAAAATTTCATTCAACGAAAACGGTAGTTACGCCATTGATACAAAATTACTTTTCGAACCTCCTCAACTGGACAAACCCACCCTACTTCATTTATTTAATGCCAATAATAGTTTACTGGAAAAATTAAAAAAGAAAAGCTCCTTTTCCCTTAAAGAAGAGAGTGACTTGTTTAATCTTTGTTCGCTCTATATGTTGTGCGCTTTGAATCATATTCCCAATGCCTTGAACTATTTGGAAGAGGCGAAAGCTTACCTAAAAGAACGAGAAGAAATGTTATATCAAACCTACAAAGATTGTCAACGCATTCTCCGCAAGTTGAAATACAATTAATTTTTTTTTACATTTACTTTATAAACATCCCCTGTCTTATGCCAAAAATGAAAGTAATCAAGTCAATCTATATTGACTCAGCTCCGGAAAAAATTTATCCTATCATCAGTGATTTAAATAACTGGCAAGAGTGGTCTCCTTGCGTCATTGCGGAACCAAGAGCTCAACTCAATGTTAGCTCCGATGGAAAATTCCACGAATGGGACGGCGATATCATTGGCGCTGGAAATTTAAAAATTCAAGATGAGGTTGAAAATCAATCGGTCACCATGGCACTAAATTTTTTAAAACCTTGGAAATCAAAAGCCGTAACAAGCTTTACACTAAAAAAGAAGAAGAAAGGAACCGAGGTCGTGTGGACCATGGACAGCAGTCTCCCTTTCTTTTTATTTTGGATGAAGAAACAAATGGAAACCTTTGTTGGTATGGACTATGAGCGTGGTCTTGCAATGTTAAAAGATTTGGTCGAAACTGGCGCTACCAATTCGAGCCTTAACTTTAACGGGATCAAAACTTTTTATGCAACCAAATACATTGGGATTAAATCCCAATCCAGTTACGCCAACTTGGGGCAAAGCATGGAAAAAGACTTTTCCCAATTGATGGAATTTATAAGTACAAGAGGAGAAGACAGTGCCCATGGAAATCCACTTTCCATCTACCATAAGTTTGATGTTATGAAAGGAAAGGTCGTTTATAGCGCTTGTCATCCAATGAAGGAAATTCCAGCCGACTTACCTCAGCATTTTTATGTAGGTGAACTACCAAAAATGAAAACATATACTGTACGACATACCGGCCCCTAC
>Ga0115550_1000321_pt1 | contig 40950 bp, 30 predicted proteins | sample COGITO_mtgs_1005_FD_87177 | JGI IMG/M metagenome (GOLD analysis project Ga0115550, IMG submission 87177) | Pelagic marine microbial communities from North Sea - COGITO_mtgs_100511 | ecosystem: Environmental > Aquatic > Marine > Epipelagic | place: Germany:Helgoland, sampling site Kabeltonne...
AGGCCAGTTGCTGGTCGCGCAGATGCAAGATGCCGGTAACAGACCGGTTCAGCAGTTCCTTATCATGCGATATGATGAGCGAGGTATTACGGTATTTTGCCAAAAACTGTTCAAGCCAGACAGCGCCTTCAAGATCAAGATAGTTTGTTGGCTCATCCAGCAATAGCAAATCAGGCTGTGAGAACAGAACAGCGCCTAAGGCAACGCGCATCCGCCAGCCGCCTGAAAATTCATGACAGGGGCGGCTCTGTGCTTCTGCATCAAACCCAAGGCCTGAGAGAATAGTTGAGGCGCGTGCCTCAGCAGAATGGGATTCGATATCAGCCAGCCGCTGATAGATATCAGCAATACGCTCTGGCTCGGTTGCGGTATCTGCTTCTGCCAGCAGGGCAGTGCGCTCTTCATCAGCGAGCAAGACCGTTTCTACCAGCGACAAATCACTTGCTGGCGCCTCTTGTTCAACCCCGCCAATACGGAAATGGGCTGGCACCTCTATCTTGCCGCCATCAAGCTGCCACTCTCCTTTGATTAATTTGAAAAGAGAAGTTTTGCCTGTGCCATTACGGCCGACAATCCCGACCTTGTGACCAGTAGGGATAGACGCAGATGCCCCTTCAAACAGAGGTTTGCCATCGATGCGGAAAGATATGTTGTGAATGTTAAGCATAAGGCTGGGTTGTTGCCCTGTTCGCAAGGTCTTGTCAAACTGAAACAGCAGGCAGGTGTGAATTAAGTGCAAATAGTGATGCTGCTTCTTGGCGTGGCTGAGGTTAACGTGTCATATGGCCGGGTCCAGCAAGCCTACTCGCCAAGAGCGATGCCCTCGCGCCTATTATCTGCGCCGCCAAAATATGTGCCGTCTTGTTTTACAATAATATGAAGCCCAGAATTAAGCCCCCTTACTTTTACCTTATAGCCTAATGCAGTAAGCGAAGCTGAAAGATCTGAAGCGCTGGTGCCTGCCTCTAAATCATAGACGCCAAAGCGATTAACAAGGTGGGGTAAGTCAACCGATTGCTGTGCATCTAATCCCCAATCAAGGACGCCGATAATTGTTTTTGCAACATAGCCGATAATGCGGCTGCCGCCTGGCGAGCCGGCAACCAGCATGACTGAGCCATCTTTTAGCACAATAGTGGGCGCCATAGAGGAGCGGGGACGTTTGCCCGGCTCAACACGGTTGGCAATCGGTATGCCATTGCGGTGTGATCTAAATGAGAAGTCAGTCAGCTCGTTATTCAGCAGGAAGCCGCTTTGTGTCATCAGCCGCGAGCCAAACGCGTTTTCGATTGTTGTCGTCATCGATAGCGCATTGCCAAACGGGTCAATGATTGAAATATGAGATGTTGAGGGCAACGCGTTGCTCTCATCATCTGACCAGTTAAGGGCTGTATCAAAGGGCGGGTTGCCGGGGTCAACGTCGTTCAGGGCCATGCTGCCGTCTAACAGGGCCGAGCGTTCAGCAAGATAGTCAGAATCCAAAAGTCCGCGTGTTGGCACAGGCACATAATCGCTATCCGCCATATAACGGCCTCTATCGGCAAAGGCTAAGCGTGATGCATCGCCGATAAGCCGCCATGCATCGGCTGATTGCGGCCCTAATGCGGCAAGATCAAATGGCTCCAGCAGGCCGAGTATCTGGCCAACAGTCAGCCCTCCTGATGAGGGCGGGCCCATGCCGCAGACATCATAACCCCGATAAGATGTGCAGATAGCAGGCCGTTCCTTAATACGATAAATGCTAAGATCCTGAGCCGATAGCAAGCCGGGGTTTGTGTCTGGCGAACGCGCGGTATCAACGATATCCGCAGCGATTGCCCCGCGATAGAAGCTTGACACCCCTGTCATTGCCAGTGTGTGAAGTGTTTTGGCATAAGCTGGGTTTTTCAGTCTGTCACCTGCTTGCAACGGGATGCCACTGGGCAGAAAATAGTCAGCTGTCGGTTGATATCGTGCAAGACGGTCCTTATCGCCAGCGATGAGGCTTGCAAGGCGCGCAGATACATCAAACCCGTCTGAGGCAAGGCTAATAGCATCGTCAAATAGTGATGACCAAGGGCTACGCCCCCATCGCTCATGCGCTGCTTGCAGAAGGGCGGGCGTGCCGGGCGTGCCAACAGATAATCCGCCAACAACAGCATCGAAGAATTTTAGCGGTGCTCCTGTCTTATCCTGAAATAGCTGCGGTGTTACAGCCATCGGGGCTGTCTCGCGGCCATCAAGCGTCGTTATTGAGCCAGTCTTGCCGTCATACCAGACAAGAAATGCCCCGCCCCCAAGCCCAGAGCTTTGCGGCTCAACAAGCCCAAGAACAGACTGGACGGCAACCATCGCATCGGCTGCTGTGCCACCATTGCGCAAGATGTGAGCGCCTGCCTCAACAGCCAGAGGATTAGCGGCTGATATCATCCAGTTATCTGCTGTTACGGGCGTGCCGGCTTGTTTATGTGCCAGCGCTTGTGATGTTGTTGTCGCTGCCATAGCTGGCATTATCGCTAAGCTTATAACAATAAACGCAAAGAAACGAAGCATCATAACAAAACTCCTTTTGCAAAAGGGCAAACAGAAATATCGCAGTATAGAGTGGCGATAAGCATACCCTAAATACGCTACCTTCAATACCCATAACTGCGCCTTTTGGGAGCAATAGGAGGCAAAATTTTGTGTGCTGTAGGCTCGCTATTTTTCGTCAAACGCGGTATCCCCCTAATTGGTGGGTTAAATAAGTGATCCATGTTATGACAGGGCGCCGTAATAGCGCCCCTTATTCAGAATTTTAAAAAAGAAATGATTTCAATGTCTTCAGCATTCGCAAAACTGCAGAATTTCCTATTAGGTGTTTCTGTTAACCAGCCACCGCACCCGTTAACCCTTGGGCAAGTCAGAATAGATATTCTTGCTGGCCTTACTGTTGCTTTGGCGCTTGTGCCAGAAGCTGTTGCGTTTGCGTTTGTGGCGGGCGTTGACCCGCTTGTTGGGCTTTATGCTGCGTTTATTGTTGGTCTGGTGACAGCAATAATTGGCGGTCGTCCAGGTATGATTTCTGGTGCGACAGGTGCTCTTGCAGTGGTCATGATATCGCTGGTCTCACAGCATGGTGTTGAGTATTTATTTGCCACGGTAGTTCTGATGGGCATTCTGCAATTTGTGGCAGGTGCGCTCCGGTGGGGTAAGTTTATTCGTATGGTGCCGCATCCGGTGATGTTGGGATTTGTAAACGGTCTTGCGATTGTCATTGGTCTTGCTCAGCTTGAGCAGTTTAAAACGATTAATGATAACGGCGTTACAGAATGGATTGGCGGTGCAGAATTACTCATCACAGGCAGTCTTGTTGGCGCAACGATGGCGTTGATTTGGCTCACGCCCAAGCTGACTAAAATCATTCCGGCACCGCTTGCCGCCATTGGGCTTGTGACGGCTGTTGTAATCGGGCTTGATCTTGATGTCTCACGGGTGGGCGACCTTGCCAGCCTGTCTGGCGGGCTCCCTGAATTTTCGATTCCGATGGTGCCGCTTTCAGGTGAGACATTCATGATAATCCTTCCCTATGCTGTTATTCTGGCAGCTATTGGGCTTATCGAAAGTCTTCTGACCCTTAATCTTGTTGGTGATATTACAGACCAGCGCGGCGGCGCATCCCAGGAATGTATTGCCCAAGGTATTGCAAATTTTGTTACCGGATTTTTTGGCGGAATGGGCGGTTGCGCGATGATCGGGCAGTCCATGATTAATGTGAAATCTGGCGGTAGAACACGTATTGGCGGCATTGCGGCAGCGTTGTTCCTGCTTATTTTCATCCTGTTTGCCTCAGGTCTTATTGAACAAATTCCGATCGCAGCCCTTGTGGGTGTGATGTTCATGGTGGTTATTGGCACCTTCGCGTGGAATTCTATCAAAACGCTTTTCAAGGTACCGGTTGCTGATGCGCTTGTGATCATTGTCGTGACAGTTGTGACTGTCGCCGAAGATTTAGCGATTGCCGTTGTTGTTGGCGTGATTATGTCTGCATTGGTCTATGCATGGAATGCTGCTAAGCGCATTCATGCATCAAAGCGTCCTTCTGTGCGCGAAGAAGGCGCGATTGTGTATGACATCCAAGGGCCATTATTTTTTGGCTCTGTTACAGGATTTCGCGAATTATTTGATATTGCTGCCGACCCGGAACTTGTGATTATCGATTTCTCATCCTCGCGCGTGGTCGACCAGTCTGCCTTGCAGGCCATTGAAGATGTTGCGGCAAAATATGATGAGATAGGCAAGCGCGTGATGCTCCGCCATCTAACCCGTGACTGTCACAGGTTGTTATCAAAATCAGGCCAACTCATCATCGATAGCGATGATGATCCGGATTACGGTGTCGCTGTTGATTATGGTGTGAAGCCGGGCGTCTTCCAGTAGCCTGTTGCTGAGTAGACGACTAGCACTCATCTCGCGGCGGCAGCGGAATAGGCTCAAAGGTGTAAGGCCCGCCCTCAAGACCGAGGCGCGCTGCCCTGCCAAATTCGATATAGCTATGAGCTGTCTGTGAGAACCGTTTCTGAGCCTCACCATCGAGTGCCCGCATGAATTTTGCAGGACTTCCTGCCCAGAGCTCGCCTGCCGGAACCCGTTTTCCGGGCGGCACCAGAGCGCCAGCAGCAACCATAGCGCCGCTTTCAACAACCGCGCCATCAAGAACAATTGCTCCCATACCAACAAAGGCACGGTCATGCAATGTGCAGGCATGAATGATAGCGCCATGCCCAACAGTCACATATTCGCCAATGATAGTTGGCATTGTGCGGCTATCAATATGAACAACCGAATTATCCTGAATGTTTGAGCCGCGGCCGATGGTAATATAATTTGCATCACCGCGTAATGTTACATTATGCCAAATAGAGCAGTCTGGTCCAATGCGTACCGCCCCCATAATCGCAGCTGTACTTGCGATATAGGCTGTCTCATCGATTTCTGGCACAAGCCCAAGATATGTCTCAATGGTTGGCTGTGAGTGCGGTGTTTTACTATCCATCTTCTTGTCCTTATCGCGTAGTAGGGTTTATGTAAGTGAGCGGTTAGCTAAACATCTCTTCATGTTCTGTGCGCATTACAGCTTTCTGCACTTTTCCCATCGTATTACGGGGCAGGGCATCTACAAATAATATCCGCTTTGGCTGTTTGAATTTTGCCAGCTTGTCAGCGATACCTGCCATCACTGCCTCTGCTGTCACACTGTCAACAGCAACCAGAATCGCAACAACGCCTTCGCCAAAATCTGGGTGCGGCACGCCAATCACAGCGCTTTCTGTGACGCCGTCATGGGCATCAATCAGACCTTCGATTTCCTTTGGGTAGATGTTTAGTCCGCCTGAAATAATCAAATCCTTATCGCGCCCAACAATAGTGATATAGCCATCCTCATCTTCGCGCGCCATATCGCCTGTAATAAAGAAGCCATCATCACGGAATGATTCGGCAGTCTTTTCAGGCATTTCCCAATAACCGGTAAAGACATTATCACCGCAAAGCTCAATGATCCCAATCTCTCCTTTGCTAACAACTTTGCCAGCGTCATCTGCCAGCCGTACCGTAACGCCTGGTAGCGGCATGCCAACAGTGCCAGCGCGCCGCTCATTCTGATAGGGGTTAGAGGTCGACATATTTGTTTCTGTCATGCCGTAACGCTCTAATATCCGGTGGCCTGTGCGATCTTCAAATTCAATATGAGTGGCGGCAAGGAGCGGTGCTGAGCCTGAGATAAAGAGGCGCATATGACGGCTGATATCGCTGGTGAACATAGTTTCAGCGAGCAAGCGCGTATAGAATGTCGGCACGCCCATCATGCTGGTTGCCTTTGGCATCCAGTGCAGGGCGCGTTCTGCATCAAAATGGGTCAGAAAAATCATCGAACCGCCGACCATAGCCAGCAAATTACAGGCAACAAACAGGCCGTGTGTATGATAAATCGGCAGCATATGCAGCAATGTATCGTCGCTTGTAAACTGCCATGTCTGCTCAAGAACTTGCGTGTTTGATAACAGATTGCGGTGACAGAGCATCGCTCCTTTAGAGCGGCCCGTTGTCCCGGAGGTATATAAAATAGCGCCCAAATCCTCTGGGCCGCGCGGCACAGCCTCAAACTGGTCAGATTGTCCGTCAGCCGCGCTAACAAGGCTCCCCGTTTCATCTGCGTTAAGGGTAAGCAGGGTTGCGCCTGCTGCATCTGCAATAGGCGTCACAGCGTCTTTTGCTGCATCATCCACAATAACAATTGAGGCTTTGGCGTTAGAGATAAAATAATCAAGCTCATGGGCTGTATAGCTTGTATTGAGCGGCAGATAGACGCCGCCTGCCTTAATGGTTGCCGCGTAGAGAGCAAGCTGCATAACCGATTTTTTTGCCTGTACAGCAACCCGCTCACCAGCCTGAAGCCCTGCATGGCTTAACGCGTGAGCAAGTTTGTTTGTCATGCCGGTAAAGGCAGCATAGCTGACCTCGCCCTGTTCGGTATAAAGGAAGGTCTTGTTACTCTTGCTATGGACACCAAACACAGCATCATAAAGTGTGTTTGCACCATAATTATGGGTCATATCAGATAGGCTCATAAAATCTCTCGTTTAAGCTACAAGGTAGAAGTGAGGCACCGTTAGAGGGTTATACACATAAAAGTTGACATACAGATGGCGTCTTTGGGAGGATTAAGTCAAATCTCTTATATGGTTCTGACGACGCTTCATGCCGCGCCGCCATCTTCAAAATAGTGATAATGGTCTGAAATCAGATGTGTGTATATGCCGGCATGCAAGGGAGTGAGCCGGCAAAATGATTATCACTGTGAACTCCTTTTTTCGCGAACCCAACAAAGTTTGTGGCTGAAATATGCCTCTATACCACAGCATCTCTTTTCTCATAATGCACTATTTTAGTGAAAAGTAATTGACTTGCAGTGGGTCACTTCTTCTAAAGTGTTGAAGCACAATTTAACCATCGGCGGAGTTCAATCTGTCTGGCACAACGGGGTATTGTTATTAATTAGGCTAGGCCTGCTAACATTGACCCCTAACTAAAAACGAGGAAATAATGGCCTTTACACCGGCAAGTGATATTCTGTCCCGCTTTACTGTTCTTGATCTTACCCGTGTGCGTTCGGGCCCAACATGCGTGCGTCAGCTTGCAGACTGGGGCGCCAATGTGATTAAGATCGAAGCCATTGGCAATGAGGCTGGTGATATTGGGGGGTCGCGTGACGGCAGCGATTTCCAGAACCTGCATCGCAATAAGCGCTCTATTACACTCAATCTGAAAACAGAAGAAGGCGTTGCCATTTTCAAAAAGATGGCTGAGACAGCTGATGTAATTGTTGAAAATTATCGCCCTGATGTAAAATTCCGGCTTGGTGTTGATTATGAAACAATCCGCGCCATCAATCCAGCTATTGTCTATGCCTCTATTTCTGGCTTTGGTCAGGATGGCCCGATAGCAAAGCGCCCTGGCTTCGATCAGATAGCCCAAGGCATGGGCGGGCTGATGTCGATTACAGGCTCGCCAGAAGATGGGCCGATGCGTGTTGGCATTCCGATTGCTGATTTATGTGCTGGCCATTTTGCTGCGCAGGGTGTGTTGCTAGCACTGCTGGGGCGCGAGCAAAGCGGCGAGGGACAATGGATACAGACATCCCTGCTTCAGGCGCAGGTGGCAATGCTTGATTTTCAGGCAGCACGCTGGCTGATGGATGCAGAAGTCCCGAAGCAGGCTGGCAATAACCACCCCACAAGCATTCCGCAGGGCGTGTTTGAAACCAAGAATGGCTTTATCAATATCGCGGCTGCTGGGACACATATTTTCAACCGGCTCAAAGATGTCCTTGGCGATGACAGGCTAAATGACCCGCGCTTTGATAGTCTTGATGGGCGGAGCGAAAACAGGCATGAGCTGAATGGCTATATTACCGAGACAACCAAGACAGATACCTCTGAGAACTGGATTGAGAAACTCAATGATGAGGGCGTTCCGAGCGGTGAGATCAATACCATAGATAAAACTTTTGAGAGCCCGCAGATTAAGCATCTTGGTATGGCGCGTGATATGGTCTCATCTGAACGAGGCGCAACACAAATAGTTGGTCAGCCGGTGATTATGAGCTCATCACGCTCGGAGATAAAACTACCGCCGCCGCTAAAGGGCGAGCATACCTCTGAGATATTATCTGAATATGGCTATTCAGACGATGAAATTAAGGCTTTTAACCAAGCAGGTGCGATATGAAACTTTCCGAATTAACAGAATATGCGGACGGAAAAATTCTTGCTGGTGTGCAGGACCGTGTTGGTCATCTGGTGATTAATAATCCGGAACGCCATAATGCTGTATCGCTTGCTATGTATGAAGCAGCTGCTGAACAGGTCACCGCTATGTCAACCGATCCAGAAGCGCGCCTTCTGGTAATTCGCGGGGCAGGCGGCAAAGCCTTTGCATCGGGCGCTGATATATCAAAGTTTGAAAAAGAGCGTTCATCAGAAGATGATGTCGCAATCTATCAAGCTGCGACAGCCCGTTTTTATAATGCTGTCTATACTTTCCCCAAGCCAACTATTGCGATGATTCGCGGCTATTGTATTGGCGGCGGAATGGGGCTGGCTGTTGCGTGTGATATCCGGCTTTGTGAAGATAAATCGCGATTTGCTGTGCCGGCTGCAAAATTAGGTCTCGGCTATGGATATGATGGTGTGCGTCGCCTCTCTCATCTTGTCGGACCCTCTATGGTGAAAGAAATTTTCTTTACCTCACGCCAATTCACAGCGCAGGAAGCCTATGATATGGGGCTGGCCAACCGTGTGTTGCCGCCGCATATGCTTGATGCTTATGTAAGTGATTATGCAAAGCGTATTTCTGAAAATGCGCCTATGACGATGGCATCTATTAAATCCATTACGCATGAAATTGCCAAAGAAGAAAGCGAGCAGGATCTTGACCGCATCGCTGCTGAGGTGAAGGCATGTTTTGATAGTAAGGATTATATCGAGGGACGGCGGGCCTTTATGGAAAAAAGAAAGCCAGACTTTATCGGTGCATAAAAGCAGCGCCAAAAGGCGCGCCATATTGGGTAGTTTTTTTTCAGGAGGGTATTATGGGTTTAAGTTTAAAAAACCGTATCGGGATTGATATTGGTCGGCGCATTGCGGTTGAACAGGCGATTGAGTGGGCAGCTAAACATGATATTCGCTTTATCGATGTGCAAACTGATATTGCACCGAACGCCTTGGAAAGTTTTGATGATGCCCGTTGTAATGCTGTGCGCGATGCCAAGGAAAAAGCAGGTATTCATCTCGGGCTTCACACGCTCTCTGGTGTAAATGTTGCCGAGTTTTCGCCATTTTGCCGTGATGCAGTCGATAATTATCTAAAAGCCTATATTGATCTTGCCCCAAAAGTGGGAGCGGCATGGATTGTGGTGCATGGCGGCTACCATTTCACCGCCTGCCGTAAATTGCGAATGCAGGCCTCACTAGATAGACTGAGCCGGATAGCAGATTATGCCGAGAAGAAAGGCGTTCTCCTGCTGCTGGAGAATTTGAACTGGGAGCCGGTGCTGGCAGAAGTAAATTACATGCCTGTGACGCCGGCTGAATGCATGCATTATTTTCGAGAAATCAATAGCCCGGCACTGCGCTGGTCGTTCACGGCCAATCATGCGCATTTTCTGCCCGGTGTGGGGATTGAGAACTTCATTGATGCGATGGATTTCTCGCTCTGTCATGAAGTGCGTCTTGCTGATAATAATGGGTCATACGAAATCCATCAGCAGCCAGGTGAGGGAACAATGGATTTTGGCGCTATGTTCGCAAAAATCGAGGGTATGGGCTATCAGGGCCATTATATGAACGGCTTTGGCACAATAGATGATATGCTTGCAGGCCGCACTTATATGATAGAGCGCGCGCGCGATGCCGGCCTGACTGTCGATTAGCCGCTAAAGATTGGATAAGCTCGTATCAGGTATCGGCCTAACAATATGATAATCTGGCTGATGGAGCTGTTTTAGCAGAACCGGAATCATCTCAATAAATACCGAGAGAAACCCCTGATACGCTGGCGGGCATTGCGGCGCGAGCGCTTTATAAAGGCGTGGCAGATGATAATAGGGCACTGCTGGATAAAGGTGATGCTCTAGATGGTAATTCATATTCAGATAAAGATAGCTCAAAATTGGTCCCAAAATAATTGTCCGCGTATTGAGCCGGTGGTCATTCACATTGACGGCAAGGCCAACATGTTGCGAGAGCGCGAATAAATGCCTGAATGTCCCGCCATACATGGCCGGCAGCGGGCCGATTAACAGAAGTGGCAGAACTGACTCCAGATAAAGAGCAGCGCCGCCTGTACTGCCAAGAATAACAAGCCAGAGCCGGGCAAGCCATATTGTCTGGCGTTTAAGAGTGAGGCCAGCAGCTATTTCTGAGGCAAGCAAATGGCCAAAGCTATGGGCAATGAGAGGGCGAAACCCTCGAATGGATTTTTCAACCTGAAGCAGATTTACCACCATCTGAAATAGTTTTGGCGGGGCAGGTGTCACGATTTCAGGGTCAATGCCCGTAATAATAGTATGCCGATGGTGTAAATCATGGCCATGATTGCGCAAAAATGTCTCACGCAGAATACAAAAACTGGTAATTTCGTGGAACAGCCGGTTCAGTGTTTTTGACTTGAATGCGGTGCCATGTCCGGTTTCATGCTCACGCGCAGAAGAGCCTGATCCATACAGAATACCGTAAATAAACAGAGTGATAAAACTGGCAAAACTGCCCCAATATAAGACAGTTAGCCAGCCAAAGATGCCCATGAGAGCTAGCCAGCTCATCATATCAAATAGGGGACGAGCATTTGTTCTTTGCATGCATTGTTTCAGGGTGTTGGTGTCTAGCTTAACCCGCACCCATTTTTCAGTTTCATACTGATAAGCCATAATTAAATCATTAATCTCGCTTCGGGAAATTCACAATATAGTCAATAGAGTATAAATAAGTAACATGATTAACAAGTGCGAAAAAAGCTACAGGATATCCTTGCAACTCATATTAAATAATGGTTACCTAGAACACGTTAAAGAGCAAAAGCTCTAGGTTTAGGGAAGGAAAAAGAAAAATGAATACATTTAAAGTAATGATGTCAGCAGGTGCAACATTTGCTGTCGTAGCAGGAGCGGCTCTTGTCACAGCGTCGCCTGCAATTTCTGCAGATAAGCCAGCTATCGAAGTTATCACCCATGCGGGTGCTGGTGGTGGTACGGACGTAAATTCTCGTATGATGATGTTGCGGTCACGCCGTACTCTGAAACAGGATATGGTTGTTGTTAACAAGCGTGGCGGCGGCGGTGCTGCTGCAATGGAATATTTCCGTTCACGCCCAGCAGATGGCAACTCAATCCTCACATTTACAGTTGGCCACGCTATTTCAATGGCAATGGGCAAGACAAAGCTGACTGTTGATGATATGGCGCCAATTATGCGTGGAACAAATGATCCACAAATTCTGATGGTGAACTGTAAGACAACCAAATATGCTACGCCTGAAGCGTTTCTTGCGGGCGTAAAAAATGGTGATGATATTTCTTATGGTGGTACGCACACAGGTACGATTGACCATATTTCAGTCTATCTTTGGGCTAAGAAAAACGGTCAGGACATGCCAAAATACATCCCATTTGATGGTGGTGGCCAGCTTGCAACTCAGGTTGTTGCCGGTGCAGTTGACGTAGGTGTTCTAAACCTATCTGAAGCATCTGCTCCGATTGATGCAGGCGATTTATGCCCGCTCATTATTCTAGGCGAAGCGCGTATGGACCCTATTCCAGCAGCAAAGACGTCCAAAGAGCTTGGTGTTGACCTTGTTCTGTCTACAACACGCGGGTTTGTTACTCACGCTGGTGTAGATGCGGCTCGTGTTACTGAGATGGAAGCCGGTCTTGATAAGGCGATGAAACATTCAATGTATCAGGCATATCTTATGAATTCAGGTCTTGATTCAACCTCACCAATGGCATCAGACGCCTGGGGTAAGCAAATCAAGATGATGGTTGCTGAATTCGGTCCTGCGCTAAAAGCGATGGGTCTGGTTAAGTAATATCAGAATTTCACTTTGATTAAGGTGCCTTGCTTTTTGGCAGGGCACCTTATGATTAAGGGCTCATTTCATGGAACTAAGACTAGTAACAATACCTGCGATTATAGCAGTTTTTTCAGTCATAATTATTGGCCTATCTCTTCAGTTAGATACATCACCGCCGATGATTGTTGGCGATAGCATGCAAGCACGCTCATTTCCTATCTTTTTGATGATATTGAACATGATGCTCTGTGTGATACTGTTTCTTCAACTTGTAAAAGAAAAGCCTGCTCCGGTTCCGCTAGAAGGCCGTGAAACTTGGGGTTCAATGGTCTTACTACTTCTATTTTTTGCTCTGACAATTACAACAGATATGTTTATTGCCATTCCAATTGTGATGTTTTTATTGAGCTATTTATGGGGCGAGCGCCGGTTTATTATCATCGCGCTGAATTCGATACTTACCCCCGTCACTCTCTTTTTCCTCTTTGACAAGGTCCTTCGGATCAGGTTTCCAAGAGGCATAATAACCAACTGGTATTACGGTTAGGAGGCCGGTCTCATGCAAGAAGCACTGGCAGCAATGGGGTCTATCGTTTTTGACGTCAATTTGCTTTTCCTTATATTTGCTACCACAATTCTCGGCGTAATCATTGGCGTTCTGCCAGGGTTAGGCTCGACAACTGGTGCAGCGTTACTGCTGCCTTTCACCCTCACAATGGAACCCGTCCATGCGATAACGGTGCTAACGACTATCTACGTTTCAGCAACGTTTGCAGGCTCCATTACAGCTATTCTGATTAATACGCCTGGCACATCTGCTGCCGCTGCAACAACGTTTGATGGATATCCCCTTGCCCAGCGCGGCGAAGCAGGACGCGCATTGGGTATTGCAGTTGTTGCTAGTACTATTGGTGGTATTTTCTCAGTGATTGTCTTGTGCATAGCAGCGCCAATGCTCGCCAGGGTTGCTTACGAGTTCAGGCCTCCAGAATATTTTGCCCTGACGGTCTTCGGGCTTTCTATGCTTGCCAGTATTAGTGCTGGTGGCGCAGTAAAAAACATCATTGGCGGCGTCTTTGGTGTCTGGCTGGCAACTATTGGTGCTGAGCGTGTTACCGGCATTGAGAGATATACATTTGGTCATTATGAGCTTTATGAAGGGCTTGCCTTTGTTCCAGTTTTCATTGGCCTGTTTGCAATGTCTGAATTGCTGATGCAGTCAAAACGACTCAAAGATGTTGCCGAGGCTATTGGTCTTAAGGCTGTTAAACTGCCAACCAAAGAAGATTATAAAAAGATCTGGCGAACGGTATTGCGATCTTGCGGGATCGGGACCTTTATTGGCATCCTGCCGGCTGAGGGTGCGACAGTGGCCTCTATGATCGGATATTCTGAAGCCCGTCGCTGGTCGAAGAATAAAGAAGAATTCGGCAAGGGCTCTGTCGAAGGTATTGCGGGTGCCGAAGCTGCTAATAATGCAGCAACCGGCGGTGCAATGGTGCCAACGATGGTTCTGGGTATCCCTGGTAGTGGCACGACAGCTATTATTCTTGTCGGGCTTATGGTGCATGGTCTGCGCCCTGGCCCCTATCTGTTCACCGAGCAGGTTGACACTGTCTATCAGATTTTTGGCGCGATGCTGGTTGCCAATGTCATGTTCTTGTTTATGGGTCTTTATGCGGCGAAGTTCTTTGCTCGCATATCGCTTATCCCTACAACGCTTCTATGGCCTATTGTGTTTGCTTTGTGTGTTATCGGTGCCTACTCCCTTAACTCATCGCTACTCGATATCTGGATTGTGATGGCCTTTGGTGTACTCGGCTTTTTTGCTCGCCGACATGGTTTTGCTGTAGCGCCCATTGCTGTTGGCCTCATTCTGGGTGAGATGGTTGAAACCAACTTGCAAAATTCGCTCAAGATGTTTGATGGGGAATGGTGGTTGATTTTCACTCAGCCGCTTGCTGTTGTCTTCCTTGTCCTTGCCTTCTTGGGGCTGTGCGGACCCTACCTCTTCCAGAAGCTCACCAATCGTGGCTAGGATGGATAGCGATTAACAAAATCTATTGATAAAAAAAGCGGGATAAACTCCCGCTTTTTTTTGAACTAAAATATGGAAATGAGGGGAGGCACATACTGCTAGGCAGCGCTATCTGATTTTTCCCAGTTTGCTACCATATTACAGGCGATATTAAATGCCTCTCTGGTCGCTGTCACATCCGCAGTTCCTGTTCCTGTGATATCAAAGGCTGTTCCATGCGCCGGCGTTGTTACCGGAAACGGAATGCCGCCATGTACGGTAACACCGCGGTCAAACCCCATTATTTTCAGCGCTATCTGACCCTGATCATGATACATCGTAATAATACCATCAACTTCCTTTGCTTTGGCTTTCAGGAACACAGTATCAGAGGGCCATGGACCATCCACATTAACCTGTTGTACTTGAAGAGCTTGGACAGCTGGCGCAATAATATCAATTTCCTCAGTGCCAAAATTACCATTATCACCTGCATGGGGATTAAGGGCAGCAACAGACAGGCGTGGCCGCGCCATGCCGGAGCGTTTTAAGGTTCTATCAATCAGATAAACAGCTTCATTGATGCGCTCTTTGGTGATGTAGTCTGGCACTTCTTTCAACGAGATATGACTTGAAACACGGCTCGTCCAGATACCATCAAGGGTATTTAATTCTGAGACATAATTTTCAACACCCAGAAATTCGGCGATATAATGAAGTTCATCTTCATGGCCAAGACCTGCTTCTTTAAGTGCGGCCTTATTAAAGGGGCCAAATGTGATTGCATCGATAATACCGTCGCGCGCTAATTCAAGGGCGGTGTTTAGATTGGCAAGCGCTGATTTACCGCTCGCAATGGTAACAGCGGCAATATTCACATCATCAGCATCAATTGTATCCTGCGCATGGTGGGCAAAGCCTGGTAGCTCTGTCCAGTCGCTCGTGCGCGCATCACAAGGCGTTAGTGAAAACGAACTATCAGCTTGGCGCTGCCCCATCTCAAACAGATGTGCATCGCCGATAAGCAGAATGTCAGCCTGATCTGTTACGCTTTCATCACTTAGTAATTTTGCGATGAGTTCGGGTCCTATGCCAGAAGGGTCACCCGGAATTATTCCAATGCGTGGTTTCATTGACTACTTGTCTCCTTTTCCTGCTCGATGAGAGCCTTTGCTACATTTTTAAATGATGTTTCAAGATGATATTCTAAGGCAGATGCGGTTGCGGCTGCATCTCGTTTTACCAGCATATCAACAATATGCTGATGTTGCTGTAATGTATTCTGCCGGCCCAATTTCAGAGATGATGAGATAAAGCGTGCACGCCATAATCTGGCAATATAATGCCGGTGAGTTTCAATAAGGGCGTGATTGGCACTTGCTGTAACGATTGCAATGTGAAAATTCATATCCATTTTAAAAAATTCAAGCGGGGCCGCAGCGTCTGTTTTTTCAGTGAGGCGCTGGTTCATCTGAATGATGTTATCGAGCTCTTTTTGGGTCGCGTGTTGGCAGGCAAGCCTGCCACCAAGTGCCTCTAGCGCGCCAATAACAGCTTGATTATGGGCAAGCGTTTCACGGGACGGGTTAGCAACACTTGGCCGTCTTGTTGCTGAATATTCAATCAAACCCTCTGTTTCAAGGACACGCATTGCCTCGCGCATAGGCGTTCTGCTAATTCCCAGCGCATCAGCAAGGTCACGCTCCGGAATAGACGCACCAGCGGGCAGCTTGCCCAGCAAGATAAGCTCACGCAAAGTCTCAGCCGTCTCTTCCCCTAACAATTTACGTTGTTTGATAGGAAGCTGCCCCTCTTCGATAAGTGAGCTTAGGGCTGATGGTTTTGCCATTACTGACCCCACTTTAGAATAAGCGGGTCTTCCATTTTTAGCAGTTCAAGTAATGCAGCGCGCGTATCGTCATGTAGTGGCGGAATAGGGTGGCGGCAGAAGTCAGATCCAATAACACCGCCTGCCAGTAACGCTGCCTTTGTGCCGCGAAAACCACATTGTCTATTTTCATGATTAATAATGGGAAGAATGCGATTATAGCCATGTAAGGCTGCCTGTCTGTCTCCGGCAAGATAGCTGCGGATAACCGGTCCAATAAGGTCGGGTATCAAGCCAGAGGTCATTGAGCCTGATGCTCCTGCATCAAGATCGGCCATCAATGTAATGGCTTCTTCGCCATCAAACGGTCCTTCAATTGCATCGCCGCCTGCCGCAATAAGCTCGCGCAATTTAGCTGCCGCACCGGCACATTCAATTTTGAACAATTTAACCATCTCGATATTCTGTGCCATCTGCACCAGAAGCGGCACCGGAAGCTCAACTCCTGATAGGGGGGCATCCTGTATCATGATAGGAATACCAACAGCGCCAACTGCATCTACCTGCTGGTAGGTCTGCTGTGCTGTGCCTTTTAACAAAGCCCCATGATAAGGCGCCATCATCATGACCATTGCAGCGCCAAGCTGTTTAGCAAGCTGGGCCCGTCCAACAACAATGTCTGTTGCAAAATGGCTGATAGTGACAATGACCGGCACACGGCCCGCCACATGCTCAAGACTGACCCTCGTGAGCTGTTCACGCTCAGCATCGGATATCAGAAATTGTTCGGAGAAATTTGCTAGGATACAGATACCGTCAACACCCTGATCAACCATCAGGTCAAGAACCCGCTTCATGCCGTCATAATCAACCGCGCCTGTTGGCAGAAACGGGGTCGGGGCAACAGGCCAAATGCCGTTATAAGGTTTTTGTATCATTTGTTATCTACTCTTCTTTATCCTGCCTGAAATCTAATTCGGGGGTGGTTGCACATAAATGTTCTGAAATGTGGAAGGGTGGTGTAGTGGCGCGCATACCAGTCACTAACCTGACCAGAGCGCATATCCTCCCCCTCATTTCTTATGCTCAAAGCGTGTTTTATCAACGACAGCCCTACCCATTAAACATCTTTACACGCAATATGGTATACCAAATCCCAACAAGATCAAAGGTACATTTCTTCATTTATAAACAGCGTGTAAGGTGGCGTGTCTTATTCACCGCGCCAATCTGGTTGACGCTTTTCAAAAAAGGCAGTCATGCCTTCTTTAAAATCGGCACTTTCGTAGCATAATTTGATGAGGTCTGAATCATCGGGAAGGGGGCTTGCTACGCGCAAACGCCTAATTCCCTCGCGCGAAGCCTGAATACTAAGGGGGGCAAAGGTCGCAATTTCTTCGCCGAGAGCCCGGGCGCGCGCAATAACAGCGTCTCTGTCGGGGAGTAATTCAGAGATGAAACCAGCTGAATGCGCTTCGGCTGCATCGATTAGGTTAGCTGTCACAAGCATGTAAGTGACGCGTGGCTCGCCAACCAAGGCAATAAAGCGTCTCAGATTCGAGATAGCAAGGCAGTTTCCAAGAGTTCTGGCAATTGGCACGCCAACTTTGATATCTTCAGCCCCAATGCGAACAGTACAGGCCCCAGCAATGGCAGCGCCGCCGCCTGTCACAAACCCGTTCAGTGCGGCAATGGTTGGCACGGCGCAGGTTTCAATTTCTTCCATCACGCTATCAACACGTGTTTCGTAATCGATAGCATCTTGCGTGCTGGTAAAATCTTTAAAACGAGAGATATCTGTTCCAGCAGCAAAGGCCTTGTCGCCGCCACCCATAAAAATCAGCGCTTTGATATCTTTTAAGTCACCAGATTTGCCTGCACGCATACAAATCTGGCGTATTTCTTCATACATCTCAAAGGTAAGAGCATTTCGGCGATGGGGACGGTTCAGGGTGATGGTGGCTACCTGTCCGTCTATATCAAGAATAAGGTCTTGGTCTTGTACGTTTGTCATCGTCTTAACATCCCCTGATTTTGCCAAAATTTTTGATTAGTCAGTATTTTTATGAGCTAGTTTCTGCCAGATAGCTCATGGCAGCAGCAGCACCGCCTGTCTGGTGGGGCACGCCTGCTAGTTTAAGGCCCATCTCAACACCGCTCAATGTGCCGGCAAGCATCAGATCATTAAAGTCACCAAGATGACCTATCCGGAAAACCTTGCCAGAGAGTTTCGCCAGGCCATTGCCAAGTGACATATCGAAATTATCCAGCACTGTTGCGCGGAAGGCGTCAGCGTTATGGCCGTCAGGCAGCATGACAGCTGTCAGCACCGACGAGAAGTTCCGAGGTTCCTGACACAGCACCTCAAGACCCCATGCCTGAACAGCGCGGCGGGTTGCTTCAGCATGCCGGTCATGCCGGGCAAAAACATTATCAAGGCCTTCTTCATGTAGCATATCAATAGCTTCAGAAAGGCCATAAAGAAGATTAGTTGCAGGGGTAAACGGGAAAGCGCCCGCTTTATTCGGCTCAATCTGATCTTGCCAATCCCAGTAAGACCGCGGCATTCCGCCCGTCTTTGATTCCTCAATAGCGCGCTCTGATAAAGCATTAAACGATAGTCCAGGCGGTAGCATCAGACCCTTTTGTGAGCCAGAAACGGTCACATCAACACCCCATTCATCATGCCGGTAATCCATAGAGGCGAGTGATGAAATCGTATCGACCATAAGCAATCCATTATGGCCTGCAGCGTCCATGGCAGCCCGTACATCATCAATCCGTGATGTGGAACCTGTTGATGTTTCGTTATGAACAACACAGACAGCTTTAATCTCGCCTTTTGTATCAGCGCGCAGCCGTTCTTCAACAGCGCCTGCATCTACACCGCGGCGCCAGTCTGTTGACAGAAATTCTGTTTTTATGCCCAGCTTTGTTGCCATTATATTCCAGAGCGTTGCGAAATGGCCTGTTTCTACCATCAGCACGAGATCGCCCGCAGATAATAGATTAACAAGCGCTGCTTCCCATGCGCCCGTGCCAGAGGCAGGATAAATAATGACATGACTATCAGTTTTAAAAATCGTCTTCATGCCCTCAAGGCATTTTTTCCCGATTTCAGCGAAATGAGGCCCGCGATGGTCAATAGTGGGATAATCCATTGCACGCAGAATACGGTCAGGAACATTTGATGGACCAGGGATTTGAAGGAAATGCTTGCCTGCTTTGTAAGATGGATTTGCCATGCTTGAATATAACCCTTTTATGTCAACGCTATAAAATTAGTATTGTTAGATGATGGAAAAGATAGTCCAAACTTCTTCCGTTATGGCATATTGTTTTTCATATTCCAAGATGTGCGGCCACGCCTTTTCTATCTAGTGGTTATACGTCTATCAGAAGATTTTCGTGACTAAGAAAATACCATTTATTTTTTTGAGGATAGTTGATTTTACATGCCAGATGATTTTCGTTCATATTCGTTCTCGTCCTTGAATAAACAACTCCGTGGTAAGGTGTTGGATGACCGTTTTTCACGCGGGCGTTATGCAACAGATGCGTCCATCTATCAGATGATTCCGCATGGGGTTGTTGTTCCGGAATGTCTTGATGATGTTGTTGCTGCGCTGGATTTTGCGCGTTCGAAGGGCCTTGCTGTATTACCGCGGGGTGGCGGCACCTCGCAATGTGGCCAGACAGTCAATGAAGCGATTGTTATTGATAATACAAAATTTCTGAGCCGGCTTATTTCGCTTGATGTAGAGGCGCAGCGCTGCTGGGTTGAGCCCGGTATTGTGCTTGACGAATTGAACCGCCAGCTTAAGCCGCACGGCCTCTGGTTTCCGGTAGATGTATCAACCTCCAGCCGGGCGACGATTGGCGGTATGGCGGGGAATAATAGCTGTGGTGGGCGGTCCATCCGCTATGGGATTATGCGCGATAATGTGACAGCCATTGATGCTATTATGGCAGATGGTAGCACGGCCCGTTTTGGCGATTTTGCCGGAGATATTCAGGCTTATGATGGTCAGCTTGGGGCTATTCTGCCCGATTTACTGGAGATGGCGCGCGTGTCGGCAGATGAAATTCTGGCCCGGTTCCCCAAAGTCCTTCGGCGGGTTGGTGGCTATAATATTGATGCCTTGATTCCCGATGCAATGTCGATGCGACCGGGCGGCGCTGCAGGCGATGGGATAAACCTGTCTCATCTTCTGGTTGGCTCAGAAGGAACGCTTGCCTATTCAACCGCGATTGAATTGAAGCTCTGGCCGTTACCGTCCCAAAAACTGATGGGTATCTGCCATTTTCCGACCTTTTATAAAGCGATGGATGCGGCGCAGCACCTTGTATCGCTTGATCCAGTGGCAGTTGAGCTTGTTGATGACACGATGATTTCGCTTGCGAGGTCTATTCCGATTTATAAACCGATTATTGAGGAAGCTGTGCGGGGTGCGCCAGCAGCGCTTCTTCTGGTCGAGTTTGCCGAGCCGGATATGGATGAGAATCATCGACGCTTGAAACAGCTTCATGAAATGATGGCTGATCTTGGTTTTGGCTGGGATAAGGGTGCTGAATGGACAGGCGGCGTGGTTGAAGCCATTGATGCTGGCATGCAGGGGCGTGTCGCTGAAATGCGAAAATCAGGTCTCAATATCATGATGAGCATGAAAGCAGCGGCAAAGCCTGTCTCATTTGTTGAGGATTGTGCTGTTGAGCTGAAGGATTTGGCAGAATACACAGCTGGCCTGACAGATATTTTCACGAAATATGGCACCAAGGGCACTTGGTATGCGCATGCCTCTGTTGGTTGTCTGCATGTGCGGCCTGTTCTGGATATGAAAATTGCTGATGATGTTGAGGTGATGCGTAATATTGCTGAGGAGGCGTTTGCGCTGCTGCAAAAATATGGCGGATCGCATTCTGGCGAGCATGGCGATGGCATTGTGCGCTCTGAATTTAATGAGACAATGTTTGGGCCGGTAATGCCACAATTATTCCGGCAGGTAAAAGCGGCGTTTGACCCGCACGGTCTGTTTAATCCGGGCAAAATTATTGATGCACCGAAAATGGATAGCCGCGAGCTATTCCGGTTTTCGCCGGGATATAAAGTGAATGATTTCCCCACGCAACTGGACTGGTCAGCCTGGCCGGGCGGCGCAGGCGGGCTTCAAGGCGCGGTTGAGATGTGTAACAATAATGGCGCCTGCCGCAAGCTGGAAGGCGGCGTGATGTGCCCGTCATATCGTGCGACCCGTAATGAAGGTGATTCTGTGCGCGGGCGGGCAAATAGTCTGCGGCTTGCGCTCTCTGGCCAGTTAGGTCCAGACGCGCTGGTCAGTGACGAGATGGCAGATACATTAAAGCTCTGTGTGTCGTGTAAAGCCTGCAAGCGGGAATGTCCGACGGGCGTTGATATGGCCCGAATGAAGGTTGAGATAACAGCGCTCAGGACAGCTGATAAGGGGCTTTCAATTCATGATAGGCTGATTGCCCATTTGCCTGATTATGCGCCATATGCGGCAAAAATAGCCCCCCTTGTTAATGGGTTGCAATCGGTGCGCCGCTTTGTCCCTGGTTTGTCTTATCTTGCTGAAAAGATTACAGGTTTTACAGCCAAGCGTGACCTGCCAGAATGGCAGTCACAGCCCTTTGGACGGGATGATATTGCAGCCCAGCCAAGCGGGTCGGGCACACCGCTTATTTTGTTTGTTGATACCTTTAATAAGTATTTTGAGCCGGAAAATCTGCGGGCAGCTTTGCGTGTTCTAACCGCCGCAGGGTATGATGTGTTTTCTCCTGCGATTGCCGAAAAGCGGCCTCTTTGTTGTGGGCGGACCTATCTTAGTACGGGGCTTGTTGATAAAGCGCGCGCTGAAGCAACGCGGCTTTGTAATGCTTTTGCGCCATTTGTTGAGCAGGGGGTATCGATTGTTGGGCTTGAGCCATCATGTTTGCTGGCGTTGCGTGATGAAGTGCCGGCTCTTCTGGCAGATGAGTCTGCTACTAAGATAGCGGCGGCAAGCCTAACGTTTGAAGAGCTTCTGGTCCGAGATAAGCCTGATCTTCCTTTGGCGCAGGCAGATGGCAAAGTGCTGTTACATGGGCACTGTCATCAGAAAGCCTTTGATGTGGTCAAGCCAGTTCAGGCACTGCTTGGTGATGTTGCCGGTTTTGAGGTTGAGCTTGTGGAAACAAGCTGCTGTGGTATGGCAGGCGCCTTTGGTTATGGCGCTGATACCTATGAGACATCTATTGCGATGGCTGAAGCCAGTCTGCTGCCAGCCATTCGTCAAGAAGATGCGGGCACGCCTATCATTGCAGATGGGACATCATGCCGGTGTCAGATCAAGGATGGTACAGGGCGCACAGCAGAACATGTTGCTGTACTGCTGGACAGGATGCTTGTCTCTGATAACTAGGCGTTTAAACGCCATGGTGTGACGATATCAGGCGTTTAAACGCCTGTCTTCGAGGATGAAGTCGGCGGCTTTTTCGGCAATCATCACCGTCGGGCTATTCGTATTACCTGAGGTGATAGTCGGCATGATAGACGCATCAGCTATGCGTAATCCTGTGAGGCCATGAACAGCAAGCCGGCTATCAACAACAGCCAGCGGGTCATGGCCCATTTTTGCGGTGCCGACGGGGTGAAAAATCGTCGTACTGATATTGCCAGCCTGTTCAGCCAGCTCGTCATCTGACTGATATTGTGCCCCGGGCAGAAATTCTTCGATTATGTGAGAGCGTATTGGCTCCTGTTCGATAATGCGTCGGGTTAGCCGAATAGAATCAGCGGCAACAAGCTTGTCTCTTTCTGCAGATAGGTAATGCGGCGCTATGCGTGGCTTTGCCAGCGGATCTGGGGAGCTAAGTTCAACAACACCGCGGCTTTCCGGCCGCAAATTACAGACAGAAGCGGTAAACGCAGGAAAGGGGTGAAGGGGCTCGCCAAATTTGCCCAGTGACAGGGGCTGCACATGATATTGCAGGTCAGGCGTTTCCATCGCCTTGTCTGATTTAACAAATGCCCCAAGCTGACTTGGCGCCATCGACATCGGCCCGCTTCTGAACAATGCATATTCAAGGGCAATCTTTGCTTTACCGATAAGCGTATTGGCAAAGCTGTTAAGGGAGGTCACTCCTTGGGTTTTGAAAATAGTCCGGATTTGCAAATGGTCCTGCAAATTGCCCCCAACACCAGCGAGCTCATGACGCACCTCAACCCCATTATCTGACAGCAGGCCGCCCGGCCCAATGCCTGACAGTTGTAGAATATGCGGTGTGCCAATCGCACCGGCGCTTAACACAACCTCATGCGCTGCCTTTGCCGTCATGATAGTCTTGCCAGAATCAAAGGTAACACCGGTTACCTGTTTGCCATCCATCGTGAGAGCATGGACATGCGCGCCTGTCATAACAGTCAGATTTTTCCGCGATTTGATTGGCTTCAGAAACCCTGTTGCCGCAGACCACCGCCAGCCTTTTTTCTGATTTACCTTGAAATAACCAACACCTTCGTTTGAGCCGCGGTTAAAATCATCAGTAGCGGGGATGCCAGCTGACATGCATGCCGCATGGAATTTTTCCAAAACATCCCATGAGAGGCGTTGCTCTTCTACCCGCCATTCACCGCCCGCGCCATGCATCGAATCAGCACCGCTGAAATAATCTTCGGATTTCTTAAAATAGGGTAGAACATCATCCCAGCCCCAGCCAGTATTGCCAAATTGCTTCCATTGGTCATAGTCGCGGGCCTGTCCGCGCATATAGATCATACCGTTGATAGCAGAACATCCGCCAAGGATTCGGCCGCGTGGGTAATTTAAGGACCGCCCATTCAGGCCGCGCTCTGCTTCGGTTGAAAAGCCCCAATCTGTGCGCGGATTACCCATACAATAGAGATATCCGACAGGAATTTTTACCCAAATATAATTATCTTTGCCGCCCGCTTCGAGCAATAACACACGGATATTAGGGTCTGCGCTTAATCGGTTCGCCAGAACACATCCAGCGGTACCGCCGCCAATGATAATATAATCAAATGTTCCAAGAGACCTCATAACACTATCCTCTTTTTTTAGTTCACCAGCCCGTGCCATTATTCATTTGCTCTTTTTAATCCATAAAAGGCAGCAGGTGAGACAGCAGGACAAGTAAGAGATATGCCCTATTTACGGCATCGCGATCAAGGCAGGATGTGCTGGCTTTCTCCTCTGTGGAAGCGGAAAGAGGAAATCAGGGACAAAAAAACATCATAAAAATACAGTTAATTTCAGGCTTTTGGCTTGCGTCTTAGGGCTGATAATGCTATTTCCCCACAACTTGAATGAATTCTGGCTTTATCGGGGTCAGGCATGCGCGGTAACAGCGGTGTCTTACGGCCCCGTTTGTTGCGTAATTAGAACTTGAAAAGGTTTGGCTTTTATGGCTAATGTGTCGCCCGCACAGTTTGTAAGGCAGGTCCGGCAGGAAATCTCACGTATTTCGTGGGCCAACCGTCGTGATACAGGTTTGGCGACGCTGACTGTGTTTATCATGGCAACGATTGCGGCAATCTTCTTTTTGCTTGTCGATTTCGTGTTGTCGAATGTGGTCCAATTAGTTCTTGGCCTTGGGGCGTAAGAACGATATGGGCCATTTGGTTTTTTTTAGGATTGGTCAGTGATGGCAAAGCGCTGGTATGTAGTCCATGTTTTTTCTGGGTCTGAAAAGAAGATGGCCCAATCGATTCTGGAGCAGGCAGCTTCACACGGTCTCGAAGAACAGATCGAGGATGTGCTTGTGCCGACCGAAGAAGTTGTGGAAATGCGCCGCGGTGCTAAGGTACAAGCAGAGCGCAAATTCTTCCCCGGCTATATTCTCGTAAATATGGAATTAACCGACGCGGCATGGTCTTTGGTGCAGAGCCAGCCGCGGGTTACAGGATTTCTGGGCGGTAAAGGAAAGCCAGTGCCAATTACCAAGGCAGAGGCAGACCGCTTGATTAAGCAGATGGATGAAGGGGTTGAGCGTCCTCGCTCAACTATCAGCTTCGACATTGGTGAAGAAGTACGGGTTGTTGAAGGTCCGTTTGAAAGCTTTAACGGCGTTGTCGAAGAAGCAGATGATGAAAAAGAACGTCTTAAGGTGGCTGTGTCTATCTTTGGGCGGTCAACACCGGTTGAACTTGAATATAGTCAGGTCGAAAAGTCAGCCTGAGCTGGATAGAGACTAACATGAGGCGGGCCTGTTGCAGTATCGCAAGGGCCATAAGGGATAAAAAAGATGGCAAAGAAGATTGAGGGATATCTCAAGCTGAATATTCCAGCAGGCGGCGCAAACCCGTCTCCACCTGTGGGGCCAGCGCTCGGTCAGCGCGGTGTGAATATCATGGAATTCTGTAAGGCGTTCAACGCGGCAACAGAAAGCCTTGAGAAGAACATGCCTGTGCCAGTGGTTATCACTGTGTATAAGGATAAGTCATTTACCTTCACAACCAAGACGGCACCCGTTAGCTTCTTCTTGAAGAAAGCTGCAGGCTTGCAAAAAGGTGGCTCAGCCCCTGGCCGGGATGTTGCTGGTAAGGTTACTCTCTCTCAGGTGAAAGAAATCGCCGAGCAGAAGATGAGCGACTTGAATGCTGTAGATATGGATGGCGCCGTTGCTATGATCAGCGGTTCTGCACGGGCCATGGGCCTCGAAGTAGTGGAGGGTTAAATGGCACAATTATCAAAGCGCCAAAAAGCAGCAGTTGAAGCAATCGACCGGACGCGCGTCTATTCTATAGATGAGGCATCCCAGCTGATTAAAGATCATGCTACATCAAAGTTTGATGAGACAATTGAAATCTCGCTCAATCTTGGTGTTGACCCGCGCCACGCTGACCAGATGGTTCGCGGCGCTGTTGCTATGCCAAATGGGACAGGCAAAGACGTGCGTGTTGCGGTCTTTGCTCGTGACGCCAAAGCCGATGAAGCAAAAGCAGCTGGCGCAGAGTTTGTTGGCGCAGAAGAACTAGCTGAAGCCATCCAGAATGGTGAAAGCGGCTTTGACCGTGTGATTGCAAGCCCTGATATGATGGGTGTTGTTGGCCGGCTGGGTAAGGTGCTTGGTCCAAGAGGACTTATGCCGAATCCGAAGCTCGGTACAGTAACCGCTGATGTGGCAACCGCCGTTAAGGCTGCCAAAGCTGGTGAAGTTCAGTTCCGCGTCGAAAAAGCAGGTGTTATTCATGCTGGTATTGGCAAGGCAAGCTTTGATGCTGGCAAGATTGCTGAAAATGCCTCTGCATTTATCGCAGCCATCCGCAAAGCACGGCCTTCTGGTGCTAAGGGAACATACATCAAGAAAATTACACTGAGCTCTACAATGGGGTCAGGTATTTTTGTTGAAGATAGCGCTGCTAGCTAAGCTGGCGCTGTTGTAAGAAATTCAGCTGGCATCCTTCGGGGGCTAGGTGAGTGCTGAGGGTTCGTGATGGATCCTCATCCTGTCCAAGACTGCAGGTGACCTTCATTTTGGAGGGTCTTAATCGCCTGCACAGACGGTATAGTGTAAAGCATTCATGCTTTCGCTTTCTCGTGGGCAGGCCATTGGCATGTAGGAATTATCTTGCATGCTTTGGTGTAACCGAACAGGCCCATGGGACTGTTCATAGTAAAGTGGAGATGATCAGGTGAACCGGACAGAAAAAGCCGAACTGATCGAAACACTGCAAGCGACCCTGTCCAGTGCAACTTCGGTTGTAGTGGCGCACCAGAGTGGTTTAACCGTTGCAGAGAGTAGTGAGCTACGCGCTAAGATGCGTGAAGCAGGCGCTGGTTTCAAGGTGACAAAAAACAGGTTAACCAAGCTGGCTTTGCAAGGGACTAAGTATGAAAATCTTACTGACTTGTTTACAGGTCCAACAGCTATCGGGACATCTAGTGACCCGGTTTCTGCTGCAAAGACGCTCGTATCTTTTGCAAAGACAAATGACAAGCTGACAATCATCGGCGGTAGTCTTGACGGGAAAGTTCTCGACAAGGCTGGTGTTGAAGCATTGGCAACGTTGCCGTCTCTGGACGAGCTGCGCGCCAAGATTATCGGCATGCTCACCGCACCTGCTACAAAAGTTGCACGTGTTACGCAGGCTCCTGCGAGCCAGCTAGCACGCGTTATACAGGCGCGGGCGGATCAATTGCAGTAGGCATCTTGCCAACTGATCAGAAAGTGAAAGCCTAAAGGAGATTACCATGGCTGATTTAGAAAAAATTGCTGAAGACCTATCAGCTCTTACCGTTCTTGAAGCGGCAGAGCTATCTAAGCTACTCGAAGAGAAGTGGGGCGTTTCTGCCGCTGCTGCTCCTGTTGCTGTTGCTGTTGCTGGCGGAGACGCTGGTGGGGCAGCTGCTGAAGAGAAGACTGAGTTCGATGCTGTCTTAACAGCTGCTGGCGCGTCTAAGATCAACGTGATCAAGGAAGTTCGTGCGATTACAGGACTTGGCCTGAAAGAAGCTAAGGACCTTGTTGAAGCAGCACCAAAGGCTGTTAAAGAAGCAGTGTCTAAGGACGAAGCTGAAGAAATTAAGAAAAAGCTTGAAGAAGCTGGTGCGACTGTCGAAATCAAGTAATTTTGATATTCGAGAGTTCACCCGATAATTAGATTAACCTGCACCGGATGCGATTTCGCATTCGGTGTTCGGTGCTTTTTATAAACTGGTTTTTTGTAACTGCCGTAAAAAGCAGAAATGGACTGCCGGACGCTCTGAAGGTTTAACGGCCTTAATCAGAGTCTTTTTATGATTTGTTTCTTGATGAGTGAGTGTTCTCACTATGTTTAGAGACCATAGCCGTAGTGAGGATGTTAAGATGGCAAAACGTGTCAGCAACTTGGATAGTCGCAAACGTGTTCGTCGATTTTTCGGTCACCTTTCAGAAGTTGCAGAGATGCCAAACCTTATCGAGGTTCAGCGCTCTAGTTATGACCAGTTCCTTCAACTCGGTATCAGCCGAGAAGAGCGGCAAGGCACAGGCCTTCAGGAAGCGTTTGCATCGGTCTTTCCGATCAATGACTTTGCTGGTCGCGCCGTGCTTCAGTTTGTCTCTTACGATCTCGAACAGCCAAAATACGATGTTGAGGAATGTCAGCAGCGCGGCATAACTTATGCCTCACCTCTTAAGGTGACTTTGCGTCTTGTCGTCTGGGAAATAGACGAAGACACAGAAGCGCGCTCTATTCGCGACATCAAGGAACAGGATGTCTATATGGGCGATATGCCGCTCATGACAACTAACGGCACGTTCGTTATCAATGGCACAGAGCGTGTTATTGTCTCCCAAATGCACAGATCGCCGGGTGTGTTCTTTGACCATGATAAGGGCAAGACACATTCCTCAGGCAAGTATCTATTTGCTGCCCGTATTATTCCCTACCGTGGTTCATGGCTCGATTTTGAATATGATGCCAAAGATATTCTGAACGTCAGAATTGACCGCAAGCGTAAGTTGCCAGCAACAACCTTCTTGATGGCGCTTCCTGATGAAGCCTCTCGCGAAATGATGGAAGCTGCTGCTGCGGAAAGCCGCATTGTCGACCCAGCCGAAATCGTTGGTATGAGCCGCGAAGAAATTCTCAGTAATTTCTATGGTTCAGTCGAGTTTGCCCGTGATGGTGATGCATGGAAATGTAACTTTGTTCCCGATAGCTATAAGGGCTTAAAGCTTGTTGCTGACCTAGTTAACGCCGAAACAGGCGAAGTTGCAGCCTCTGCTGGAACAAAACTAACACCGCGTGCCTTACGCAAAATCGAAGAAGATGGTCTGTCTTTTGTTCGGGCTGAAGAAAACGACCTGATTGGCCGGTTTATTGCGCAGGATATTGTAAATATGTCCTCAGGCGCTGTCGTTGCTGAAGCAGGCGATGAAATTACCGAACAGCTTCTGGGTGTGTTTGCAGAAAGAGACATTACAACCTTTAGCGTTCTTAATATTGATAATATTAATATTGGTCCGCATTTGCGGAACACTCTGGCAGCAGACCGGAATAACAGCCGCGCTGAAGCGCTTGTTGATATCTACCGTGTGATGCGTCCAGGTGAGCCACCAACATTAGAGAGCGCGCATGAGCTGTTTACCAGCCTGTTCTTTAACTCTGAAAAATACGACTTATCTGCTGTTGGCCGGGTAAAAATGAATGCTCGTCTTGAGCAGGAAACCGAAGATACAATGCGGATTTTGCGGAAGCAGGATGTGCTGTCAGTTGTTAAGGTTCTCGTAGACCTCAAAGATGGTCGTGGTGACATTGATGATATTGACCATCTTGGTAACCGCCGCGTTCGGTCTGTTGGCGAATTGATGGAAAACCAGTACCGTGTTGGCCTGCTCCGTATGGAGCGCGCTATTCGCGAACGTATGGGCTCTGTTGAAATCGACACTGTTATGCCGGCTGACCTGATTAATGCAAAGCCAGCAGCAGCAGCGGTTCGTGAGTTCTTCGGATCGTCACAATTATCACAGTTTATGGATCAGACGAACCCGTTATCTGAGATTACCCATAAACGCCGTGTGTCAGCCCTTGGGCCGGGCGGTCTAACGCGTGAGCGTGCTGGATTTGAAGTGCGCGATGTGCACCCAACTCATTATGGCCGTATCTGTCCGATTGAAACACCTGAAGGCCCAAATATTGGTCTGATTAACTCATTGGCTACCTTTGCTCAGATTAACCGTTATGGCTTTATTGAAACGCCGTACCGGAAAGTCGAGAACGGCAAGGTAACGTCTGAATATCGCTATGTTTCTGCGATGGAAGAGGGCCGTTATACAATTGCGCAGGCAAATGCTGAGTTGAATGACAAAGGCGAATTGGTTGGCGAACTTATTCCGGTCCGCCGGGCAGGTGAAATTGGTCTAGCAGGTCCAAACGATATTGAATATATGGATGTCTCGCCAAAGCAGCTCGTATCTGTGGCTGCTGCGCTTATTCCGTTCTTGGAAAATGATGATGCGAACCGCGCTCTTATGGGCTCGAACATGCAACGTCAGGCTGTGCCATTGCTGAAATCAGAAGCACCGATTGTTGGTACGGGCATGGAATCACGTGTTGCACGCGATTCAGGTGTGACGATTGTGTCACGCCGCGCCGGTATCGTTGACCAGGTCGATGCGACACGTATTGTTGTGCGTGCCGAAGATGAAGGCGATGCTGCAGCCTCACCAGTTGATATTTATTCTCTGTTGAAATTCCAGCGCTCAAACCAGAACACGACTGTTAATCAGCGGCCTCTGGTAAAAGTGGGTGACCATGTTGGTAAAGGCGATATTATTGCTGATGGACCATCAACTGAAGATGGTGAACTAGCGCTTGGCCGAAATGTGCTTGTCGCATTTATGCCATGGAATGGGTACAACTTTGAGGATTCCATTCTGATTAATGAGCGCATCGTTCGCGATGATGTCTTCACGTCCATTCATATTGAAGAATATGAAATCATGGCACGTGATACAAAGCTTGGTCAGGAAGAAATCAGCCGTGATATCCCAAATGTTGGTGAAGAAGCGCTAAAGAACCTTGATGAGGCTGGCATTGTCTATGTTGGCGCAGAAGTGAATGCAGGCGATGTTCTGGTCGGTAAGGTTACGCCAAAGGGCGAATCTCCGATGACACCAGAAGAAAAGCTTCTTCGGGCTATCTTTGGTGAAAAAGCATCTGATGTCCGTGATACGTCTTTGCGTGTCCCGCCGGGCGGTGCTGGAACAATCGTTGAGGTACGTGTATTCTCTCGTCGTGGTCTTGAAAAAGATGAGCGTGCGCGGGCAATTGAGCGTGCTGAAATCGAACGTCTTGCCAAAGACCGTGATGATGAGCAGTCAATCCTAGAAGGCGGTTACTTAAGCCGGATGGCATCACTTCTGGTCGGTCAGGAAGTTGCAACCGGTCCAAAAGATATCGCAACCGATACAGTCCTAACAGCTGAGCTTCTGGATGGTATGCGCCCGCACCTGGTTAGCCAGATTGCGGTAAAAGATGATAATGTTCAAAAATCTATCGAAGCGCAAAATGCAAACTTCGAACAGGCAATCAAGAGCCTTGATGGACGTTTTTCTGATAAGGTAGATAAGCTTCAGCGCGGCGATGAGTTAATGCCAGGCGTCATGAAGATGGTCAAAGTCTTTGTTGCTGTGAAGCGTAAGCTTCAGCCGGGTGACAAGATGGCTGGCCGCCATGGTAACAAAGGTGTTATTTCGCGGATTATGCCATCAGAAGATATGCCATATCTGGAAGATGGAACGCCGGTTGATATTGTGTTGAACCCGCTTGGTGTGCCATCGCGAATGAATGTGGGGCAGATTCTTGAAACTCACCTTGGCTGGGCAGCGCGTGGTCTGGGTGTTCAGATTGGCAATGCAGCAGAAGCAGCTCGTGCTACGGGCGATGTGAAGGATTTGCATCAGGTTCTCAAAGACATCTATCCAGGTGACCAGTATTCAGACAAAATCGGCTCTATGGATAATAGCCAGATTATTGAGCAATCAGAATTGCTGAGCCGTGGTGTGCCAATGGCAACACCGGTATTTGATGGTGCACGTGAAGCTGATGTGATTGATTTACTGGGTCATGCAGGCCTGTCTAACACAGGTCAGGAGTTGCTGATTGATGGTCGTACTGGCGAGGTCTTTGACCGTCCAGTCACTGTTGGTTACATCTATATGCTGAAACTACATCACCTTGTGGATGAAAAAATCCATGCGCGTTCAATTGGACCATACAGCCTTGTTACCCAGCAGCCGCTGGGCGGTAAGGCGCAGTTCGGTGGTCAGCGCTTTGGTGAAATGGAAGTGTGGGCACTCGAAGCTTATGGTGCTGCCTACACCCTGCAGGAAATGCTTACCGTCAAGTCTGATGATGTATCAGGTCGAACAAAGGTTTATGAAGCCATTGTGCGCGGTGATGATGATTTCGAAGCAGGAATTCCAGAATCCTTTAACGTGCTGATTAAAGAATTGCGTTCACTGGGGCTCAATGTCGAGCTGCATGACGCAGAAAACTAAGTTGGTGAAGTAATGCTGGCACATCAGGGCTTAGTCGTCCTGATGCTGCCAAACCCCCTACATATGTAGCTGAGGAGACTATAGTATGAATGATCTGATGAATCCGTTTGGCCAGCCAAAAGCGGCCCAAAGTTTTGATAAAATCCAGATCTCAATTGCTTCACCTGAACGGATCAGATCCTGGTCCTTCGGTGAAATAAAAAAGCCGGAAACAATTAATTACCGGACATTTAAGCCTGAAAAAGACGGCCTATTCTGTGCTCGTATTTTCGGCCCTGTCCGTGATTACGAATGCTTATGCGGTAAATATAAGCGGATGAAGTATCGCGGCATTATCTGCGAGAAATGCGGTGTTGAAGTTACATTGTCAAAAGTCCGTCGTGAACGTATGGGTCATATCGAACTTGCGGCACCAGTTGCTCATATTTGGTTCCTAAAATCACTGCCAAGCCGTATCGGTCTGCTCGTCGACATGACGTTGAAGGATCTTGAGCGGGTTCTGTATTTCGAAAACTTTGTTGTGATTGAGCCTGGCCTTACATCACTGCAAAAAGGTCAGCTTCTATCCGAAGAAGATTATTACGATGCGCAGGAAGAGTTTGGTGAAGATGCATTTCAGGCGGCCATTGGCGCTGAAGCAATTAAAATTCTGCTGTCTGCTCTTGATCTAGATCAGGAACGTGAAACAATCCGTGAAGAGCTGCGTGAAACAGGCTCTGAAGCAAAGCGGAAGAAGCTTGTAAAGCGGTTGAAGCTGGTGGATGCCTTTAATGAATCTGGTGGTCGTCCTGAATGGATGATTCTGGATGTTGTGCCGGTTATTCCGCCGGAACTACGCCCGCTTGTGCCGCTTGATGGTGGCCGGTTCGCGACATCAGATCTAAATGATTTATATCGCCGTGTGATCAACAGAAATAACCGTCTAAAGCGTCTTATCGAATTGTCTGCGCCTGATATCATCGTGCGTAACGAAAAACGGATGCTGCAGGAAGCTGTTGATGCGCTGTTTGATAATGGCCGTCGTGGCCGGATTATCTCTGGTGTTAATAAGCGTCCGCTAAAATCACTCTCTGATATGCTGAAAGGCAAGCAGGGCCGGTTCCGTCAGAACCTTCTTGGTAAGCGTGTTGATTATTCAGGTCGTTCGGTCATTGTTGTTGGCCCTGAGCTAAAGCTGCATCAATGTGGTCTGCCAAAGAAGATGGCATTAGAGCTGTTCAAGCCGTTTATCTATTCCAAGCTGGAACTCTATGGTCTTGCCAGCACTATCAAAGCGGCAAAGCGGATGGTGGAAAAAGAGCGTCCTGAAGTGTGGGATATTCTTGAGCAGGTTATTCGTGAACACCCTGTGATGCTTAACCGTGCGCCAACATTGCACCGGCTTGGTATTCAGGCGTTTGAACCAGTGCTTGTAGAGGGTAAGGCTATCCAGCTTCATCCGCTTGTTTGTACAGCATTCAACGCTGATTTTGATGGTGACCAGATGGCGGTCCATGTGCCTCTGTCACTAGAAGCACAGCTTGAAGCGCGTGTTCTGATGATGTCAACGAACAACATCCTGAGCCCGGCAAACGGTAAGCCTATTATTGTGCCATCTCAGGATATCATTCTTGGTCTTTATTATCTGTCAATGGAACGTGACGGAGAAAAAGGCGAGGGCATGGCATTCTCTGGTATTCAGGAAATCCTGCTAGCGCTTGATAATGGCTCTGTTAGCCTACATGCAAAAGTTAAAGCCCGGATTACAGGCTTTGATGAAAAGGGCGAGCTGGTTACGCGTGTTGAAGAAACAACACCGGGCCGGGCGCGTCTAGCAGATCTTCTGCCAAGCAACCCCAACGTTACCTTCTCAATCGTCAATAAGCTAATGACAAAGAAAGAAGTCTCTAACGTTATCGATTACATCTATCGTCATTGTGGCCAGAAAGACACGGTCATTTTCTGTGATAGACTGATGGGTCTTGGTTTTGGTCAGGCCTGTAAGTCAGGCATCTCATTCGGGATTGCTGACCTTACAACGCCAGAAGAAAAAGCAAAATATGTTGCTGAAGCTGAAACGCAGGTTAAAGAGTTTGAGCGTCAGTATCTGGACGGCTTTATCACCCAAGGTGAAAAGTACAACAAAGTGGTCGATGTGTGGTCACGTTGTTCAGACCTAGTCGCAGACGAAATGATGAAGGGTATCTCTACTGATAAGAAGGGCGAGCCTATCAATTCTGTCTGGATGATGGCTCATTCAGGCGCGCGTGGTTCAGCAGCACAGATTAAGCAGTTGGCCGGTATGCGTGGACTGATGGCAAAGCCGTCTGGTGAGATCATTGAAACGCCTATCAAATCTTCGTTTAAAGAAGGTCTTGATGTTCTTGAATACTTCAACTCAACCCACGGTGCGCGTAAAGGTCTTGCCGATACGGCGCTGAAAACAGCAAACTCTGGGTATCTGACACGTCGTCTGGTTGATGTAGCGCAGGATTGTATTATCAGAATCGAAGATTGCGGTACAACAAAGGGCATCACAGTGCGTCCTGCAATGAACGGTAGTGAAGTTGTTGACACATTGTCTGAACGTCTTCTCGGACGTGTGATGGCTGGCGACCTCATTAACCCGAAGACCAAAGAGGTGATTGCAAGCGCAGGTCAGATGATAACCGAAGACCATCTCGATATTATCGACGAGTCAGAGGCTGACCAGGCTTACATCCGCTCTGTTCTGGTATGTGAATCACCAGTTGGTGTTTGTGGTGCATGTTATGGCCGTGACCTTGCACGAGGAACAACCGTCAATATTGGCGAAGCTGTTGGTGTTATTGCAGCCCAGTCTATTGGTGAGCCGGGTACGCAGTTGACTATGCGGACATTCCACGTTGGTGGTGCTGCTCAGCGTGGCGCCGAAGATAACAATATTGAAGCTGCTGTTGCAGGTACTGTGAAACTGGAAGATGTGTCACTGGTATTCGGTGCAGATGGTATGCCGATTGTTATGTCACGTAGTGCTGAAATTCTTATCGTGAATGATGAGGGTGTTGAGCGTGCGCGTCATCGTCTTCCTTATGGGGGTAAGCTGTTCTTCCAGGACGGCAAAGATGTGAAGCCAGGTGATGTTCTTATCGAATGGGATCCTTACACCATTCCGATTATTACAGAACTTGAGGGCATCGCAAACTATGTCGATTTGCAGGACGGCTTCACAATGCGTGAAGTGGCTGATGAGACAACTGGTATTGTAAGCCGTGAAGTTATCGAAACCAAGCAGTCTGGCAAATCAGCCAATCTGCGCCCACGGATCACAATGAGAGATGCAGAAGGTGAAGTACTTACCTTGAGCAACGGTATGGAAGCACGTTACTTCCTGCCTGTTGGTGCTATTCTTTCTGTTGAAAATGGTGGCAAGGTGAATGCTGGTGATGTTGTTGCCCGTATCCCGCGTGCATCATCAAAGACACGTGATATTACAGGCGGTCTTCCGCGCGTTGCTGAATTGTTCGAAGCACGTAAGCCAAAAGACTTTGCTGTAATCAGTGAAACAGATGGCCGCGTCGAATTTGGAACAGACTATAAGGCGAAGCGCCGGATTAGCGTTGTGCCAGCTGATGACCAGATGGAAGCAACTGAATACCTGTTGCCAAAGGGTCGTAATCTTGCCGTGAATGAAGGCGATACAGTGCGTAAGGGTGACCTTCTGCTTGATGGCTCTCCTGTACCGCATGATATCCTGAATATTCTGGGTGTTGAGGCTCTTGCTGAATATCTAGTGAAAGAAATTCAGGATGTGTACCGTTTGCAGGGTGTGAAAATCAACGATAAGCATATCGAAGTGATTGTCCGCCAAATGCTGCAAAAGGTCGAAATCGAGCATGGCGGCGACACAACCCTCTTGGTAGGTGAGCAGGTCGAGCGTGAGGAATTTGCCGAGGCGAATAAAGCTGCTGAAGCTGAAGGCCTTGAGTTAGCCAAAGCACGCCCTGTATTGCTTGGTATTACAAAAGCATCGCTTCAGACGCGCTCATTCGTTTCTGCAGCCTCATTCCAGGAAACAACACGCGTGCTTACAGAAGCCTCTGTATCGGGCCGTGAAGACCGTCTAGAAGGTCTGAAAGAGAATGTGATTGTTGGTCGTCTTATTCCGGCAGGAACGGGCGCTGTAATGAACAGACTCCGCCAGATTGCAACAGACCGTGATAAGGTGATTACCGAGAATCGGGCAGCGCAGGCGGCTGAAGCAGCGCTTGTTGCTGAAAAGGCTGCTGAAGTAGCGGCGTCTGAGCTGGATGCGAGCGCAGAATAACCAGAAGTAGGGGCGTCTGCCGCTATTTGTTTTGTTAGCAAGGCCCAAAGATAGCTGCGAGGGTTAAATTCGTTGCTATATATAGGGTTGAGCGTTATATCTCCCTCTTTTGAGGTGTGTTTTGAAGGCCGGGCATTGCTCGGCCTTCTTTCATTTGTGCGTAAGGGAGGAGCATTTTCCGGCATGAAACTGTTTTTTGCGAGCTTTGGCAGAAAATTGGTTAAAAGACACAAAATAAAACTTGACCATTGGGCCGACAAAAAATAGTATCCGCTCACCCTTGCCGGTTTAGGTAGTGGCCGCATATAAGACCAGCGCGAAAACGCGGTCGATGTAGCCAGACGCTAGGTCAGATATACAAGGACAAAGCTTTGCTTGAGCAATCAAGTTTATGTTAACGGAAAAACCAGCCTGACTGGGCATGGTGCTTCCGTGTTTTTATGTAAGAAATTCGGGATAGGCAGTAAAAGGGCCAGATATGCCAACGATTAATCAACTGATCCGTCACGGTCGTAACCGTCCAGTGTCGCGGACTAAAGTCCCTGCGATGGAATCATGCCCGCAAAAGCGCGGTGTATGTACTCGTGTGTATACAACAACTCCAAAGAAGCCGAACTCGGCGCTCCGTAAGGTAGCTCGTGTTCGTCTCACAAACGGATTTGAAGTAACAAGCTACATTCCAGGTGAGGGCCATAATCTTCAGGAACACTCAGTTGTTCTTATTCGTGGTGGCCGGGTAAAAGATTTACCTGGTGTCCGTTATCACATCATCCGTGGCGCGTTGGATACACAAGGTGTGTCAGACCGTCGCCAGCGTCGTTCAAAATACGGCGCCAAGCGCCCCAAATAAGGAGAAGCTGGGATGTCACGTCGTCGTAAAGCTGAAAAACGCCAAGTACTGCCGGATCCTAAGTATAAGGATGTTGTTGTATCCAAATTCATGTCTTGCCTGATGTATGATGGTAAGCGCTCAATTGCTGAAAAAATCGTCTATGGCGCTTTTGAGTCAATTGAAACAAAAGCTGGTGTTGAGCCAACAAAGATTTTTCATGATGCATTAGAAAACGTCCGTCCTCACCTTGAGGTTCGTTCACGCCGGGTTGGTGGTGCAACGTATCAGGTGCCGGTTGAAGTGCGTGCTGAACGTGCTCAGGCGCTTGCTATTCGGTGGCTCATCGATAGCTCACGCAAGCGGGGCGAGACAACAATGATTGGTCGTCTTTCAGGTGAGTTGATGGATGCTGCAAATAATCGCGGAAACGCAGTTAAAAAACGTGAAGACACGCACAAGATGGCTGAAGCCAACCGTGCGTTCTCACATTATCGTTGGTAAGTAGAATTTTTCTGGGCGGAGTAAGCCATGTCACGTGAATATCCACTTGAGCGTTATCGCAATTTCGGCATCATGGCGCACATTGATGCAGGTAAGACTACGACTACTGAGCGTGTACTTTATTACACAGGCCGGTCTCACAAGATTGGTGAAGTTCATGATGGTAACGCCACAATGGATTGGATGGAGCAGGAGCAAGAGCGCGGTATTACAATTACGTCTGCTGCGACTACCTGTTCATGGTTCCGCACCGAAGATGGTGAAACTCCATCAGGCGAGCATGGTGATGACAAAGACGCGGCTAAGTTTCGTTTCAACATCATTGATACACCAGGTCACGTTGACTTCACGATCGAAGTAGAGCGTTCTTTGGCTGTTCTTGATGGCGCTGTTTGCGTTCTTGATGCCAATGCCGGTGTTGAGCCGCAGACAGAGACAGTATGGCGTCAGGCTGACCGTTATAAGGTTCCGCGGATTGTTTTTGTTAATAAGATGGACAAAATCGGCGCAGACTTCTTCAATTGTGTTGACATGATTCAAGACCGTACAGGCGCTGTGCCTCTGCCAATTCATATGCCGATTGGCGCTGAGAACGAATTTGCAGGTCTGGTTAACCTTATTACAATGCAGGAATGGGTGTGGACGTCTGAAGATCTTGGCGCAAGCTGGGAGCTACGTGATATCCGTCCTGAATTCAAAGATAAGGCCGATGAAATGCGGGCTCATCTGATTGAAATCGCTGTTGACCAAGATGATGACGCAATGGAACAGTTCCTAGAGGGCGTCGAGCCTGATATGGAAACACTCCAGATGCTGATTCGCAAGGGTACATTGAATATGTCTTTTGTTCCTGTGCTCTGTGGTTCAGCGTTTAAGAATAAGGGCGTTCAGACAATGCTGAATGCTGTTATCGATTATCTGCCGGGTCCTCTTGATGTTCCTGCCTATATGGGCTTTAAGCCAGGTGATGATTCAGAAACACGTGACATTGAGCGGAGCGCTGATGATGCGTTACCATTCACTGGTCTTGCGTTCAAAATCATGAATGACCCATTTGTTGGCTCGCTTACATTCGTTCGTGTTTATTCAGGCACGTTGAACAAGGGCGATGCGCTGATGAACTCAACCAAAGGCAAGCGTGAGCGTGTTGGTCGGATGATGATGATGCATTCGAATGACCGTGAGGAAATTGAAGTTGCACATGCAGGCGATATCGTTGCTCTTGCCGGCATGAAAGATACAACAACTGGCGATACATTATGCGATAATGCTAATCCGGTTGTGCTTGAAACAATGTCTTTCCCTGAGCCGGTTATCGAGATTGCTGTTGAGCCAAAATCAAAGAATGACCAAGAAAAGATGTCTCAGGGGCTTGCGCGTCTGGCTGCTGAAGACCCGTCTTTCCAGGTATCATCTGATAATGAATCAGGTCAGACCATCATGCGGGGCATGGGTGAACTTCACCTTGATATCCTTGTTGACCGTCTGAAGCGTGAATTTAAGGTTGAAGCGAATATCGGCGCACCTCAGGTTGCGTATCGTGAAACAATTACGCGTGAAATTGAAGTTGATTACACACACAAGAAGCAGTCTGGTGGTTCTGGTCAGTTTGCCCGCATCAAGCTTCGGTTTGCGCCGTTTGCTGATGGTGGATTTGAGTTTTCCAACTCTGTTGTTGGTGGTTCTGTACCACGTGAATTTATTCCAGGTGTCGAGAAGGGTCTGAAGCAGGCTAAGGAAACAGGCGTTATTGCTGGCTTCCCTGTGATTGACTTTAAGGTTGAGCTTGTTGATGGCGCGAGCCACGATGTTGACTCCTCCGTTCTTGCCTTTGAAATTGCAGCTCGGGCAGCGTTCCGCGAAGCAATGGACAAAGCAGCACCTCGTTTGCTTGAGCCGGTGATGAAGGTTGAGGTTTTAACCCCTGAAGATTATGTGGGTGATATTATTGGTGACCTTAATAGCCGTCGTGGTCAGGTTGGCGGTATGGATCAACGCGGTAATGCCCGTGCGATCGATGCAATGGTTCCACTGGCCAATATGTTTGGTTATATCAATACATTGCGCTCAATGAGCCAAGGCCGGGCAATATTCAATGCAATTCGACCATTATGAACAGGTTCCACAGGCTGTAGCGGACGAAGTTCGCGCAAATCTGGCCTAACGAAGATATTAGTGAAGAAAGAGGAGATTTAAGATGTCCAAGGAGAAGTTTGATCGTTCTAAGCCGCATTGTAACATTGGCACGATTGGCCATGTTGATCACGGTAAGACGACATTGACAGCAGCGATTACGAAGGTGATGGCAGAAGCTGGCGGCGCTGAGTTTCAGGCCTATGATCAGATTGACAAAGCTCCTGAGGAGCGGGCGCGCGGGATTACGATTTCGACAGCGCATGTTGAGTATGAAACAGAAGCCCGCCACTATGCGCATGTTGATTGTCCTGGCCACGCCGATTATGTGAAGAACATGATTACTGGTGCGGCACAGATGGATGGTGCGATTCTTGTTGTATCAGCAGCTGATGGCCCGATGCCCCAGACACGCGAGCATATTTTGCTAGCGCGTCAGGTTGGTGTTCCAGCATTGGTAGTTTTCATGAACAAGGTTGACCAGGTTGATGATGAAGAGCTTCTTGAGCTTGTTGAGATGGAGATAAGAGAGCTTCTGACATCATATGATTTCCCTGGTGATGATATTCCGATTGTTAAAGGGTCTGCGCTAGCAGCACTTGAAGATAGCAATGAAGTGATTGGCAAGGATGCGATTAACGAGCTGATGAAGCAGGTTGATGCGTTTATCCCGCAGCCCGATCGTGCGAAGGATCAGCCGTTTTTGATGCCGATTGAAGATGTGTTCTCAATTTCTGGACGTGGTACAGTTGTCACAGGCCGGATTGAGCGCGGGATTGTGAATGTTGGTGAAGAGATCGAGATTATCGGTCTGAAAGACACCACAAAGACAACCTGTACTGGTGTTGAGATGTTCCGCAAGCTTCTGGATCAAGGTGAAGCTGGCGATAATGTTGGTCTTCTTCTGCGTGGTACAAAGCGTGAAGATGTTGAGCGTGGTCAGGTTCTTGCCAAGCCGGGTTCAATTACACCGCATACAAAGTTCAAGTGTGAAGCCTATGTCCTGACCAAGGATGAAGGTGGTCGTCATACACCGTTCTTCTCGAATTACCGTCCACAATTCTACTTCCGGACCACAGATGTGACCGGTTCTGTTGAATTGCCGGATGGCACAGAGATGGTTATGCCGGGCGATAATATTGCCATGGTTGTAACACTGATTGCCCCGATTGCGATGGATGAAGGCCTACGCTTTGCCATCCGCGAAGGTGGCCGCACAGTGGGCGCCGGTGTCGTCGCTTCCATCGTCGAGTAAATAA